>CEAF01055116.1_pt1 | contig 124303 bp, 111 predicted proteins | sample 557431 | NCBI WGS metagenome assembly CEAF01 (sample SAMEA3182068, study PRJEB8094) | gut metagenome | biome: human; feature: gut; material: Stool; isolation source: human stools | place: Canada | collected 2013-11-18 | reverse complement strand
GTAATGGACATAGCTGCGGGATCGTAACGGACAGAGTTCCGGGCTGTAATGGACATAGCTGCGGGATCGTAACGGACAGAGTTCCGGGCTGTAATGGACATAGCTGCGGGACCGTAACGGACAGAGTGCCGGGCGAAACTGCCGCGGGAAAAGACGGCGAGATTGCACGGCGGCGTGAGGCGGACGGCATTGCCGCAGAAAAAGATGGCTGGATTGCTGCGTGGCGTGTGGCGGGGTACCTGTTGCGGCAATGGCTATTCCGCCAGTGCGACCATCGCCTTAACCATCGCGTCAGCCCCTTCGCAAACTTCCCTGACAGATTTAGCCAGCATATAAGCGGGCGTCGTTACGACGCGGTGCTTTGCATCAATACAGGCTTCGGTTACCGGCGTATCCTGATGTCTGGCTCCGGTCAGTTCTATGGTTTTGGCAACGGTTTTGTCATTGCCTATGGTTACGGTTATGCCATATTTACCGAGAACTTTGGATACCGTTACGGGAGCAATGCACATTGCACCGATGACCAGTTTGTTTTTATACGCGTCTTCCAGGACTCTGCTGACGGAGCTTTCCACGGTGCAGTTAATCCCCTTGTCGGCAAAATCGCACCAGTTGGTAACGGCGCCAAGGCCGCCAGGAAATACGATGCAGTCGAAATCCCCGACGTTCAGTTTATTCAGAGGCTTTATATCGCCGCGTGCGATACGGGCAGACTCGACAAGGACATTGCGGCGTTCTTCCATCTTTTCTGACGTCAGATTATTTATAACTGCCGCCTGTTCGATATCCGGAGCGAAACACCGGTAAGCGCAGCCGGCGCAGTCAATCGCCAGCAGAGCGGTTACGGCTTCATGAATTTCCGAACCGTCGGCACGGCCGCAGCCTGATAAGACAACGGCAAAACGAGGCATCTTTTTCATCTGTTTTCTCCCTTGAAAAATTTTTTTATCTTTCTTGGTATATAAATATACAAAATTAAAAAAATTTTAAGGGGTTATAAATATGTATGCATACGATAAATTATATTGATTTATTTTTAGTCTGACATATACTATTTTAAATAGCCGAACTTAACAACAACCTTTAGCAAAATCTGGGTAACATGGAAATTAAACAATCGACATTAAAAAACGGACTGAGAATCATTACCGCCGAACGGCCGCAGATTGAAACGGTTTCGCTCGGGGTCTGGGTCAACACAGGAGCAGCTGCCGAATCCGAGGCTGACAACGGCATTTCGCACTTTATCGAACATATGGTGTTCAAGGGCACAAAGAAAAGAAATTCGCTGCAGATATCCGAAGACATCGAAAACGTCGGCGGTGCCACAAATGCTTATACATCACGGCATTTCACCTGTTTTTATGCCAAAATGCTCAAGGACGACTTGGAACTTGCAACCGACGTTATCTGCGACTTTATCACCGACCCGACGTTTGACGCGGCGGAGATGAGCAAAGAAAAAGAAGTCGTGGTACAGGAAATCAAACAATCCGCAGACGCACCGGACGATTTGGTATTCGATTACTTTCAGGAAGCGGCATTTCCGAATCAGGCATCGGGACGCACTATTCTGGGAACGCCCGAACATGTGCGCGGTTTTAACAAAGAACGCATGCTCAATTACATGCGTACGCACTATACCGCAGACAATATGGTAGCAGCCGCAGTCGGGCGCGTAGACCACGACAAATTCGTCAAGATGGTTGAAGAGCGGATGAACACTCTGCCCGCGCATGCGGATTTTGCCGAAGACCCGCAATATTATGTCGGCGGCGGGCGCGTGGAATGCAAAGACATTGAGCAGACGCATCTGGTCTTGGGTTTTAAAGGCGCGTCCTATATGGACGAAGACTACTACAACTATTCAGTGCTGTCGACGATTTTCGGCGGCGGCATGTCGTCGCGCCTGTTTCAGGAAATCCGCGAAAAACGCGGGCTGGTTTATACCATTAACAGTTTTAACCAGGCGTTGAAGCATGCCGGCGTTTTCGGCATATATGCCGGTACAACCCCAAAAGAGCTGGAAGAACTGCTGCCGGTCGTTGCCGATGAAATAAAAAAAATGATGAACGACAAAGTCAGCGAGACGGAGTTAAAGCGTGCCAAAACACAGATTAAGGCCAGCCTGCTGATGTCGCTGGAGAGCTCTTCTACAACGGCGGAAATTATGGCAAGACAGATGCTGTTGTTCAAACGCGTCATCCCGACGGCGGAGATTGTCGAGAGAATCGAAGCGATTACGGCAGACGATTTGCAGCTTTTGGCACAGAAAATTTTTACATCAACGCCGACCTACGCCCTGCTCGGCTGCGAAGGCGGCACCTATCCGAGCTATGACGACGTCAAGGCTCTGTTGAAGTAAAAACCTCATATCGGCTGAATACGGCCCGTCCTTTAGATGTATAACCTAGAAATACAACAAGGAACGGGCTTTTTCCAATCCTTCTTCGGTCAGAACAATAACGACAATATCGCCGTCAATATAAACAGCGTCAGCTGACGGCCACGGTTTGGCCCGATTGCGGACGAAATCCTGACCGGCTTTGGAAAGTTCTCCCGGAACGGCGTTGTCGTAAAAGACATCTTCAGGATAGTAGAAATTATAAACGATACGCGACATAAATTCGGGCGTAAAGGACGTTTCCAGCAAATCAAGACTGATTTCCTCGCCGGCGGTACGGCGGTAATAGTTTCGGCGCAAAGAAAAACTTCCTATCTGCAACAGGCGGTATTTGCGGCGGGCATCAAAACCGGGAAAACGCTCCAGCCGGGCAACGATGCGCTCATGGGCTTTCATCTCCGCGTCAAATCCCAGTTTCCAGACTTTTTGCGCATACATATCACGAACGCCGGACATAAATGCAATAATAACGGCAAATGCAACCGCCGCTTTGCGGAATTTTCCCGATGAAAAACGCAGCAGGCAGGCAAGAGCAAATGCATAAATGCCGGCCAGACCATAAAAATCCAACCGCGGGACAAAGGCAAAATTTTCGAGCTCTGCCAGAATCTGCCCGCGTTCGTCGGCGACAAAAAATGCCAGCTTGGACGCAAACAGCAATCCCAGCGCCAGCAACAGCAATCCCGGAATTTTCTTTATGCCGCCGCGGCATACTGCTGCCGCCAGCCCCAACAGGCAGAACGCCAACAGCAAAAGTTTATACTTATACTCCATAAAAGGCAGCGGCGTTACAAACTGCATAAACATTGCCGAACAGGTTTCCAGCAGCTTTTGCGGCAGGTAATCCCAGCTGATGATACGCGTATTGTATGACGAAGTCAAAACGGAAAACGCCAGCATTCCCTTATACAAAACTAATGCCGCCAGGATATCCAGCGCCGGAAGCGTTTTTTCGCGCACGGCCGTCCAAAACGGTTTGCCGGCGGCATAAGCGAAAAAGGCGGAACCGAGCAGGCAGACGGCATAAAAATTGATTACCGCGGCATAAGAGGCAAAGGCAAAAAGCATCAGTGCCATGGCAGGAACGTGCAGCCATGGCCTTTTTGAGGAGACGGCCGCCGACGCCGCCAGCAGCGAAGCAACGCAGACCAGCGGCAGGCTGAGGTTTATCAGCATATCTTTGGCATAGTAAAGCCAGACCAGCGTATACGGCAAGACTGCCGCAAACACTGCAAACAGTGCATAATTGAACGTCGTCAGCGGTACCTGCCAGTATCTGGCAAGCAAAATGTACCCCAGCACCAGCGCAGCAAAGGAAAAAAGGCTGTTTAAAAACGGCAGCACCTGCCCGTCAAACAAAACCGCCTGCAGAACAAAATGCAGCGGACGCCCCTCAAAAGCCCCCTCGTTCCACGCCGAAGCACCACGGACATAATTCCAATCGTGGTCGCCAAACATAAAATTGACCGTATAAAACAAAAAGGCGAGATTGACAAGCGCAAAGGCTATCCAGAACGCCCGGATATAGCGGCGGTCTAAATTTTTTGCCATACCGGCGATTTTGGCTTCAATTTCAAGATAACGCATCGGCGGTTCTCCTTTCTGGTCTGTTTTTGTTTTAAACGTTAAAATTTTGCGGCAGCCGGGTGTTTCTGCACTGACGGGGACTTTCGTACCGGCCGGAAGTTCCCATACTGACCGGCATTCCCGTACCGGCCGGGAGTTTCCATACAGACGGGTATTTCTGTACTGGCCGAAAGTTCCCAGACTGACCGATACCTCCGTACCGACCGGGAGCTGCCGGCACGGTGCCGTATTATCGGTACGACCGTTCGTAAATCTCGGCACAGTCGGCAATGCTCAAGTCACACGGGTCAAGCCGGAAAGACAAGGCATTCTGAGTTTTCGCGGCGGCAGCAAATTCACGCAGGCGCTCTTTTTCAATTCCGTAGTCGCTCATCTTCAGCTTGTCCGCACCGCAGGCTTGTTGCAATTTCTGCAAAGCAGCAATGAAGTCTTCCGGCGTTTTGGCATTTTTATTGCCGAGAGCTTTGGCCAATTCGACAAGACGGTCGTCAGAAGTGTGTTTTTCGGCAATTTTAGAAAAGTAAGCAACACTCAGCATAATCAAGCCGGCACCATGCGGCAGGTTTTTATAAACGCCGCTTAAGATATGTTCCAGCGCATGTTCCGAGATACAGCCGGACGTGCTTTCGACCATACCAGACAGTGTATTCGCCAGCGCCATATTTTCCCGTGCGGCAATATCTCCGCCGTCAAAAACGGCTGCCGGCAGATTTTCGGCAATCAGGCTTACGGCCTTGAGAGCAAAAATGTCGCTTATGGGCGTGGCTATATTGGCAAGATAGCCTTCAAGACTGTGAAACAGCGCGTCAAACCCCTGAAAAACAGTATAGTCTCGCGGAACGGTCAACATCAGCTCGGGGTCAACCACCGCCAAAACGGGAAATGTGCCGTCAATGCCGAAACCAAATTTTTCGCCGGTCGCAGCATTGCTGATAACCGTCCACGGGTCAGCTTCCGTTCCGGTTCCGGCGGTTGTCGTTATGGCAACAACGGGCAGAGGCGTTACAGACACCGGGCGTCCACCGCCGGTGCCGCGAACCATATAATCCCAGTAATCGCCTGGATTTGTCGCCATAACAGCAATCGCCTTGGCTGCGTCAATCGGCGAACCGCCGCCCAAACCGACAATAAAGTCGCAGTTTTCGGCTTTTGCCAGCGCCGCACCGTCCATAACTTCGCTGCGGTCGGGATTGGCGGTTATTTTGTTGAACAGCACGAAAGTACATCCTGCGGCCTTCAGCTCTTCCTCTGTCCGGGCCAGATAGCCGTTATCGACGACGGAACGGCCGCCTGTGGTTACAATCAGCGCCCGCGTGCCGGGGAGCTTTTCCTTATGCAGATTAGCCAGCTGTCCGCGGCCGAAAAGGATTTTGGTCGGAATATAATATTTGAAATTCATAATGCCTCCTTATCTGTCATTACTCTGCAATTCTCCTCCACGACCTTAAAACAGGTCAAAACTCTTATTATAACTCAGCGACAGTCCGAATGTGCTCTGTGCCCGGGAACGCGACGCGCCACGGGTTTCGGCAAGCTCATAATTGTAAAACGGCGCGAGGTACAAATCCCCGACAAGCTTGGTTTCTATACGGTTGTTTGTCGACAGTTTGTATTTGAAATCCGTCGCTTCTTTTTGGCTGTAACTGAAAAAATGACGGTAATACCCCTCGGAAATGAACGTGGTGTTCGGATTCAGCGGATAATGGAATTCATACCCGATTTCGGCACCGGTTTTCATATTATCATTTTTATAAGTCATATCGTCTTCTTCCACCAAGGCAATATAAAGCTGTTTGAAATTCTCGCTGTCGTAAAGTTTCAAACCGGTTTTGGCACGGAGAATTTTAGTGCGGTAATCCGTCCCGTCCAGATTAAAATCCGTAAATTCCGTTTCATACCCGAGATAGGCAAACGGGCCGACTATCCCTTGTTCCAAATGCCAGATTTTGTGCGTATAATCGGTATAGAGCAAAATTTCGTCATCGTTCTCATTTTCGGTCGTTACGCCGTTCTCGGTCGTCTTGGATTTGCCGTATATCGCATACAAGCCGTTAACCCAAACCATCGTGCTGCGGTCATAGGTCAGATTGCCGTCAAAAAGGCCGCTGATGTTATGCTGCTCATCGGCATTATACGAATCGGGGTAATTCGGATCATCCTTGTTAGTAACGCTATGCTCAAGATATTCAACCGCGATGCGTTTGATGTTGGCGGTCAGCGATGCTGCATCTGCAACGGTTTCAGCCGGAGATGACGCGTTCTCCGAAACTTCGGCCGTTGCCGGCAAAGCAGTCTCCGCAGCAGCGGGAAAAGTTGCGCATAGAGCGGCTCCCCACATCGCCAAACAAAGATTTTTTTTCATACTAAAGTCCTCTGACACCGATTTCATTATGAGTGCAGTGTAGCTTCTTTTAACAGGCTGGCAAAAGGTTTTAACGATTTATCAACGGATAAATGGCAATCGGGCAATTCCGGATTTGCCGAAATAGATATGCGTAGCGGAACGGAGCAAACCAGCAGGCCTCAGTATGGGAAGAGCTGCAGACAATTCCGTTCGTTAACACCCGCCGCGGTTCAACAGCGCTTTCATAACCAGACGGCAGCGGTCTTTGAATTTTAATTCCGGCTTTGGAGAAATAATTTCCCATCCGCGCTTGTCCATCAGCTCAAAATAAGCATGATACAAATTCAGCATATAAACGACCGGCTTGGAATTGCGGTTGTGGTTTTCTTCCAGCAACCGATAAGCCTCCGCAAAGGAGCTGCGGGCGGTTTCGGCAAATTTCCGGCGGGCGACATAAAGATTTTTATGGGTCAGGATGTCTTTGGCGGCCAGCCCCTGCTCTATTTCCGCCGCGGCCAAAAACTCTTCGGGAATATAGACGTGGCCGCCCAGAATGTCTTCTTTTATGTTTTTGAGAATATTGGTTATCTCTACCGCGCGCCCGATGAGCCGCCCCAGTTCGGCAGTCGTTTCCTCGTCAAATTCGGCGATTACTTTCAAAATCAGGTAACTCGGCGTTTCCGACACGCCGCGGCAGTATTCCTCAAACTCATGCAACGACGGGCGGAACAGCGGTTTCGGACAGTCCATGGCAAAGCCCGACAGCATTGTTTCCATACACGCGCGCGGCAGCTTAAAACGCATACAGTTCTTATATATGCGGCGGCCAATGTCGGTTTCGGGAACTTTCCGGTCATAGATGTTGGCAATTTCCCGCTGCCATGCCGCCAAAATATCAGCCTTATCCTTTTCAGGCAGAGAGCTGGAACTCAAATCGTCAAAATGCTTGACCAGCGCATACAGCGTGTATACGGCTTCGCGCTTGGCTTTGGGATAATGCCTCGTGCACCAAAAGAGGGCAGAATGATTTTTTCTGACGATGCGACCAATTGAACTCATTGCTTTTCCTTATTTCATAACCATATTCCCCGCAGTTCAGAGCTGATGCAAATCGCGGGTTTTGTTTCTTGTTATCAGAGTATGCCACAAACCATATAAAAATGCGTTAACATAAACAAAAAAATTTATTTTCCGGCATAAGGCGGAGACGGAAGAACCAGCTGTACCCTGAGAACCGGCTGCGGCGGAGGCCGGAGAGCAGACTGCGGACGAAGAACCGACGGTTGCTGCGGCGGAAACGGAAGAACCGGTTGCGAACGAAGAACCAGTGGCGGCGGCTGCGGAAGCGGAGACATCGGGCAAAAGCCGTATCAGGCGGCGGGACAGACCGACAAAAAATCCTGTTTTCAACCGAAAAAGAAATCCCGACGCAGCGGCAAAAAGCTGCAACATTTCCTTTTGCTGCAACGGCAGGCTGCGGCGCAAACAAGCCGCATCAACCGATACCCTTGCCCCCTCCAGTGCCACGGCAGCAGACGGAACAGCCAATACATATACGGCAGCATAAACAAAAGCCAAGGCGGCAAAAGGCTGATAGAACGGCGGCGTCTGATTATTAAGCACGGCGACAAGGCGGGAAAACGGCGAAATCACCTGGAGCCAAATCGGCGACGCGGCGGAAAATTCCAGCGGATAACGGTTTTTAGACAGCCATTCAAAACCGTCCAGCGGTTCCAGCAGCAGCGACAGGGAAAGATTGCGGGCGATAAATTCCTTTTGCAAAAATCCCAGCAGCGTCCGTCCGGGCCAGGTACGGCTGACGGCACGATACAGGAGATTAAAGCTTTTCGGATGCAGGCCTCTCCGGCGCATTCCCCGCCGCAGCAGCAGAAAAAGATAAAAAATATACGCCCGGAACAATTCCCGGTCTTTTACCGGCACCAGTTGCAGATACAAAGACGGCGGCGGCAAAGGAATCGCCGCTGCGGAGGAAAACGGCAGTTCGAAAAGAGCTTTGGCTTCTGAGAAAAAATTTTTACCCGAAGACATTACGCCTCCCCTGTGGAAATACCGTGCAGCCAGTCTTCCGCCGCAGCCAGGGCTCGGGAAGTCAGCGCCGCCTTCTTTTCTGTCCCTTTGAGCGGGCGAAGTTTCCCTTTGGCGGTCATGACTTTCGGCAGTTCGGGAAACAGACCGAAATTAATGTTCATCGGCTGATAATGCTCTATGTCCGTTGCATCAGTCAGATGCGCCAGCTGGCAGCCGAATGCGGTTTCGCGCGGCGGCAACTGCGGCGTTCTCCCGTGCAGCAGTTCGGCGGCAAAATAACCGGCCAGCCACCCGACGGATGCACTTTCGACATACCCCTCGCAGCCGGTAATCTGTCCGGCGAACATCAGATGCGGGCGGGACTTCAGCCGCAGAAAAGCATCCAGCAGGACGGGCGACTTGATGAAAGTATTTTTATGAATACCGCCGAGACGGGCGAAAACGGCGTTTTCCAGCCCCGGAATGGTGCGGAAAATACGGGTCTGCTCGGAATGTTTCAGCTTGGTCTGGAAACCGACCATATTGCGCAGGGTGTCTTCTTTGTTATCCTGCCGCAGCTGTACTACCGCATAAGGGCGTTCCCCACGGTGCGGGTCGGTCAGCCCGACCGGTTTCATCGGACCGTACATCAGCGTATCCGCCCCGCGTTCGGCCATTATCTCCACCGGCAGACAGCCGTCGAAATAATTCGGCTTCTCAAAATCGTGGAACCCGGCCTTTTCCCCTTCCAGCAGGGCATTGACAAATTCGTAGTACTGTTCCCGGCTGAGCGGGCAGTTGATATAATCATATTTATCGCCTTTATCGTAGCGGGACTGGTACCAGGCGATGTCAAAATTTATACTGTCCTTATATATGACCGGCGCTATCGCGTCATAAAAAGAGAGCTTTTCGCCGCCTACCGCCGCGGATATGCTCTCCGCCAGCGCCGCGGACGTCAGCGGCCCGGTGGCGACTATGCTCAGCCCCTCGCTTTCCGGCGGCAGCTCTGTTATCTCTTTTGACACGACGGTTATCAGCGGGTGTTCCCTAATCCGCGCCGTGATATATGCGGAAAAGCCTTCGCGGTCTACGGCAAGCGCGCCGCCGGCGGGAACCCGGTTTTTGTCGGCGCTTTCCATGACCAGCGAACCGGCAAGGCGCATTTCCTGATGCAAAAGCCCGACGGCATTGTATGTACTGTCATCAGAACGCAGCGAATTGGAACAGACCAATTCGGCAAAACCGTCCGCCTTATGCGCCGGCGAACGCTTTTCGGGCTTCATCTCATACAGCCGGACGGCAACCCCGCGCAAAGCCAGCTGCCACGCCGCCTCGGCTCCGGCAAGGCCGGCTCCTATCACATTTGCACTTAACGACATATTTTCCCTTGAGTTTTAAAACCGCAACAAGTTATAAACGAATTACGGATAAGTTATAAATGCTGTTCTCCGGTTTGTAAATACCAAAAATTAGGTGATTTTTAAAAAAGCTCTGATATAATGGCAGAAACGGATAAATTAAAATGTTTAAAAACAGATATTTGACATTTTTAGTGCTTTTGATTGCCGGGCTTGTTGCGGGAACGGCGGGCGTTTCTGCGCAGTCGGAAATGGACTTGCTACTGTTTGAAAAAAAAGCGGAGGGAACCCAAAAAGCCAATCGGGGAAACCCGGATGCGAAAACGGCGGCAGCCGACATTGACATCAGCGAATCGCTGACTGACAACTTGTCAAAAAACAACAAGAAAACGGGAAAAGCAGTACCGGATAACGGCAGAAATACAGCAGGCGGCATCAGAGATTCCGGCAAAGGCAAATCCTCCGATGACGGCGAATCGGAAAGCTGGCTGAAAAGCCTCATCAGCAAAGGTACCAGCGAGATTTTCAAATCGCCGGACGAGAAAGCGCAGGCGGCTGAGGAAAAAAGGATTGAACGGGTTTTGTTAAACCGCAAATCCAACGCCGCCAATTTTGACATTTCCGGCCTTAAGCTGCGCATGACACCTAAAGAAGTAGAAGAAACAATGAAGCAGCAAGGATATAAAAAGATTTTGGAAACGCTGGAAGTGCCGAACTTTATCAAATGGCGCAGCGAAGAACTCTGCCGCCAACACGGCGTTATCGGCTTTGAGCGCCTTAACGCCTGCGCAACGATGGTTGCCAAGGAAAACGGCTTTCAATTCGTGGAACATCAGGTTTACAACCGTTACATTACTAAAGAAAGCATAGAAGTTTACTTTACCTCTACATTTACCGACAATCTGGCGCACCGGATTTTTTACAAAAGCAGCGTTCCCTTTTCCGACAGCAAGGCATCCAAAAACGTTTACCTGAACAACATCAAGGTGTTTGACTTCTGGCGGCGAATCGACCTTAAATACGGCAAACCGGACAATACGACCGAAGTCAAGTGGGGGCTTGGCGGCAAAAAGCCGTATCTTAAAGCGGGAACGGGCAAGCTGGAACTGACCGACCCGCTGTTGAAAGACCTTGACACAGCGAGGATGATTAACGAAGATACGCGTTTTGCCAACACGCAGTATTATACGTTTTAGCCGGATATGTTCCGGTTGAAAAGGAGAAACAGAGAAGAATGAGCCATGCACGAAGCCTGCCGGAAAGGCGGATGGTTCGGCTGAAACGGAACAAATGGGCATAAGACACTTACATAAGGAACAGGAAAGACAGACAAAGGACAGAAAAACAAAATGAACACCAACATCTATATCAGCGAAATTGTGGCGACGAGGCTGTCGCACGACCTTATCGGCAATATCGGGGCAGTCGCCAACGCCGTGGAACTGTTGAACGAGGGGGACGAGGACGACAGGGAAGATATAGGCAATATCTTAAATTTCAGCTCCAAGGTATTGAGCCGGCGGCTTAAATTTTTCCGCTTATGTTTCGGTATGTCCAACGCAGCGGTCAAAACCACGGAAGAGCTGGCGACGGTGATGCAGGATTATCTTCTGACGCTCGGCAATCCGAATCTGCCGACGACTTTGGCGCTGGAAATCGGCACGCCGAAAATCTACAAGCTGGTTATGCCGGCGGTAATGATGATGGCGGACACGATTGTCAAAGGCGGAAAGATTGCCGTCAAACAAACGGACGACGCGCTGCTGGTTACGGCAGAATCCGACGCGCCGCTCAACAAGGCAAAACTTGCAAACATTGCCCGCGTTCTGGACGGCGGAGAAGCGGAGGAAAACATATCTTCCTACGCACCGCTTTACTACCTGCTGGCCTATCTCGGCGACAGCGGCGTTGCCGTCAGGCTGGACGGGCAGACGCTGGTTATCGGGGCATAGCCGGCAATGGCGGTTTACGGCGTTCTCCTTCCCCTGCCCTTTGACGACGTTTTTGATTATACGACGGAAGAGGAGCTTGTTCCCGGACAGCTGGTCGAAGTTCCTTTCGGCCGGGAGGAACTGGTCGGCGTCGTCTGGAAAAAAGGACAGAGCGCAGACATTGACCCGAAAAAGATAAAACAAATCAAATCCGTGGTGCAGCTGCCGCGCCTGACGGCAGAGATGGCGGCCTTTATCCGCAAAACTGCAGAATACAACCTGGCTCCGCTGGGAATGGTGCTGAAAATGGTACTGGGCATGAAAAGCAACCAGCTGCCCAAGCAGAAAGTTACGCTTTACGGCCTGAAAATAAAAAACGAAAATCTGGACGGCATCCGCATTACGGAAGCGCGCAAGGCGGTGTTTGACTTTCTGGACGGCGGGCTCGAAGCGGAAAAAGAAGAAATCATCAGCGCAACCGGCGCCAGCAGCGGCATTATCACCGCGATGATTAAAAGCGGATTTCTTTATAAAAAAGACGTACTTATCAACGAAGAAGCCGAAGAACAAAAAGTCAACCTGAACAAAACGGCAGCGCTGACGGAAGAACAGCAGATGGCGGCGGACATTCTCGTACGCAAGGTCGGCAGCGGCTTTTCGGCGACCCTCCTGGACGGCGTTACCGGTTCGGGCAAGACCGAGGTTTATTTTGAGGCCGTTGCCGAAGCGCTGGCACAAAACAAGCAGGTTCTGGTGCTGGTGCCGGAAATTTCCCTGACGTCGCAATGGCTGCGGCGGTTTGAACTGCGGTTCGGGGTTACGCCGTTTATCTGGCATTCGGAAGTCGGCGTCAAAGACAAGGCAAAGACCTGGAAAGCGGTAGCGCTCAACAAGGCGAAAGTCGTGGTCGGAGCACGGTCGGCGCTGTTTCTGCCGTTTGCGGACTTAGGGATTATTGTCGTTGACGAGAGCCACGACCATTCGTTCAAGCAGGAAAGCCTCGTTACCTATCAAGGGCGGGACATGGCGGTACTGCGCGCACATCTGGAGAAAATTCCGGTTATCCTGTCCACGGCTACTCCCGATTTGGAAACCATCGTCAACGTTGAAGAAGGCAAATACGACTGCGTGAAACTGACCAAGCGCTTTGCCAAGGCAGTGCTGCCGGAAATTAAAATCCTTGACCTTAAAAAAGACAAACCGCAGAAAGGCCCGTGGGGCGTGTCGTTTCTGGCGCCGACACTCGTTGACGAGCTTGCCGCAAATCTCAAGCGCGGCGAACAGTCCATGCTGTTTCTGAACCGGCGCGGCTATGCTCCGCTGCTCATCTGCCGGGACTGCGGACACCGAATCCAATGTCCGCACTGCACGGCGTGGCTTGCCGAACATCGCATTACCGGCGAATTAATCTGCCACCATTGCGGATTTAAGATGTTTACGCCGAAACGCTGCCCCGAATGCGGCTCGGAAGACGGATTAACCGCGTGCGGCCCGGGCGTGGAGCGAATCGCCGAAGAAGTGCGCAACCGCTTTCCCGAAGCGCGCACTGCCATCCTTTCCAGCGACATTACCACCAACTACAAGCAGATTTCGGACGTTATCCACCGGACGGCAAACAAGGAAATTGACATTCTCATCGGTACGCAGATTCTGGCCAAGGGACATAACTTTCCCGATTTGACGCTGGTGGGCGTGGTCGATGCCGACCTCGGGCTGATGGGAACCGACCTCAGGGCAAGCGAACAGACGTTCCAACTGCTGGCGCAAGTTTCCGGGCGTGCGGGACGCGGCGAGAAAAAAGGCGTGGTCTATCTGCAGACGCTCTATCCCGACCATCCGGTATTGCAGGCGGTGATCGAGCATAACCGCGAAGCTTTTATCGAGATTGAAAAAAGTTCGCGGCGGCTGCTGCATATGCCCCCTTACGGCAAACTGGCGGCACTGATTATCTCGTCGGCGAACCAGCAGGCTGCGGAAGCGGCGGCATATTATCTCGGCAAATGCGCGCCGAACACGGAGCTGATAGAAACGCTCGGCCCGGCGCCGGCGCCGATGAATCTGCTGCGCGGCAGATACCGCTACCGCCTGCTGCTCAAGACGGCAAAAAACGTTAACATTCAGGAAGTTCTGAAAAAATGGCTCAACATGGTCAAGATCAAAAGCAACGTCCGCGTAGACGTGGACATTAACCCATATTCCTTTATGTAAAAAAGCTATATCAAAAACACGGATATATGAATATGAAAACGGCACAGCGGAGGAAAGCCGGCCGCAGCAAGTTGTAGCAGGAAACAGCCCATTGTGGCGCACGGAGACAGAGGACTGTCGATTGAGGCGTGCGGCGGCCGATTTTTAAGGGAACTGAGGCTGACAAAGCTACGGCGGGAGGCAAAAATTTCTTTTGCCGATATAAATTTCCGTTTGACAATCCGCTTCTAAAAACATAAATTTTAATACAGATAAAAATTATTATAACTTTAACAAACAGCATTATGGATTTTAAATTATTATTTTCCGGGGGCAAAGACATTCCCGCAGACGTTCGCATGATTTACGGCGGGCTGATTAAAAGGCATCAAAAGCTCAAAAACGGCTGGAGCGCGGTTCTTCTCAGAAACAATATGGCTTATTTGTACAAAAACAATGCACAGCCTATTCTTGTCGGCGGCATCAAACGCATATTCGAGGCGGCAGACGGCAAGTTTATGCTGGTCAAAGAAAACGGCGAAAAAGCGGTTTTTACGGCGGACGGCATTCAGACGGCGGCTTTTTCCGCAGGTTCCGAACTGTATTGGAACGGATGGTATAAGATTGACGACAGTGAAGGCGTTTCCCTTTTTAAGGCAAACGGCGAGTGCCTCGGCAGCAGGCTTAAGGCAGCCGGCGTTTTTGCCAACGGCTGTTACTTTATGTCCGTGCGGTATGCGGAAGACGGCGCCAAGGCCGGAATATATGGCGCAGACGGCAAGAGACTCCTGTTTACCAACGATACGGCGGTCAAAATGTTAAAAAACGGCTGGTTTATCGCGGAAGACGGGCTTTATGACAATCTGGGCAATTCGTATATCGGCACAGTCAACGGACATACCCTTGACTGGTGGTTTCTGTTTGCAGTCGGAATGTTTATGCCCCAGCGCAGGTAAATTAATGAAAGGCTTTTTCCCTCCGGGAAGAGGCTTTTTTTATTATCCATACCTTTTTTCATAAATTTTATGGCATAAAGTTTGTTTAAGTGTGGAAATTTTAATTCAAAATAAGTAATTTTGCAGTAGTTATGTTTTTAGTGGTTTAATTTTGCCGCGCTGAGGCGTTTGCCGAACGCAGGCGGAAAGGATTGTATCAGGGACAGAAACGCAAATGCAGAAAATTTCGAAGTTCAAAACGGCGTCAGTTTATGCCAGAGCCTGGCTTGATGCGGCAAAGGACAAAAAGATTGAAGACAAAGCGTTTGAAGAAGCCAAACTGTTAAAAGCGGCCTACAATCAGGACTCTGCCTTGTGGAATCTTCTGGCTGCGCCGGGCGATGACCGCAAAATCCAGCGCAAGATTATTGAGAATCTGGCAAAAAAGACAAACCTATCTTCAATTACGGCCGAAACCCTCGCTCTTATCGCCGAAAACGGCAAATTAAAGGCGACGGGCCTGATTTTGGATGAGTTTATCAAACTTTACTATCAGGACAAAGGGATTGTCGAAGTCCGGGTGGAAACGGCAGTCGAACTGACGGCGGCACAGGACAAAAAGCTGCGCAGCGTGCTGGAAACAAAACTGAAAGCGCCTATTTTGCTGGAATATACGGTTAAGCCGGAGGTTTTGGGCGGACTGCGGGTTCGTTTCAAATCCTTTTTGATTGACGACACGCTGGAAAGCAAACTCGGGCGCATCGGGCAGTTGATTAAAAGCGGCTCGCAATAAGATGGAGGCTGAGAGAAATGATTTTTGCAACATATACGGCAGACACAGTGCAAAGGACGAATGCTACAGACAAAGCAAACAAAGCTTGCCGGGCGGGCGCGACAAACAAGACGCGCAGGGCAAGAGAAACAGGCAGGACGAACGTAACAGACAGGGTGAAGAAAGGAAAATAACATGGCGGTCAAAGCAGAGGAAATTTCCGCAATTCTGAAAGAGAAAATCGAACAGTACAATTTTAACCCGGATATGGAAGAAGTCGGGCGCGTGCTTTCGGTCGGCGACGGCATTGCCACGGTTTACGGGCTGACCGGCGTCGAATACAATGAGATGGTCGAGTTTTCGTCCGGCGTCAGGGGTATGGCGCTGAACCTCGGCGAAGACAGCGTCGGCGTGGTTATTTTCGGTTCAGATGCAGAGATTAAGGAAGGCGATACGGTCAAGCGCACAAACAAAATCGTCAGCGTTCCGGTCGGAAAAGAGCTGCTGGGACGCGTCGTGGATGCGCTGGGGCAGCCGATTGACGGACTCGGTGCCGTCAAGGCCAAAGAATTTGCCAACGTTGAAACGCGGGCGCCGGGCATTATTGAGCGCCGCAGCGTACACGAGCCGGTACAGACGGGCTTAAAAATCATCGACTCGCTTATTCCTATCGGGCGCGGGCAACGCGAACTTATCATCGGCGACCGCCAAACGGGAAAAACGTCGATAATCGTTGATACGATTATCAACCAGAAAGCCGTCAATGACGCAGCCAAGAACGACAAGGACAAGCTGTTCTGCATTTACGTTGCCATCGGGCAAAAGCGCTCGACGGTGGCGCAGGTGGTCAAAACCTTAAAAGACTACGGTGCTCTGGATTATACAATCGTCGTGGCGGCAACGGCTTCCGATGCGGCGCCGCTGCAGTTTATCGCCCCCTACGCAGGCTGCGCAATGGGCGAATATTTCCGTGACCGCGGCATGCACGCCGTCATTTTCTACGACGACCTGTCCAAGCAGGCGACGGCTTACCGCCAGATGTCGCTGCTGTTGCGCCGTCCGCCGGGGCGCGAAGCCTATCCGGGCGATGTTTTCTATCTGCATTCAAGACTATTGGAACGGGCGGCAAAACTTGATGAGGAACGCGGAAGCGGTTCGCTGACGGCGCTGCCGGTGATTGAAACGCAGGCCGGAGATGTTTCAGCCTATATTCCGACGAACGTCATTTCCATTACCGACGGGCAGATATTCTTGGAAACATCACTGTTTTACCAAGGCGTCCGGCCGGCAGTCAATGTCGGCATTTCCGTCAGCCGCGTCGGCTCCGCCGCGCAGGTTAAAGCAATGAAACAGGTGGCCGGCACGATGAAACTGGATTTGGCGCAATACCGTGAAATGGCAGCTTTCTCGCAGTTTTCGTCCGACTTGGACGCAGCGACGAAAAAACTACTGGAACGCGGCGTCCGCCTGACCGAATTGCTGAAACAGCCGGTTTACCATCCGCTGGCGCTGGAAGACGAGGTCGTTTCCCTGTTTGCAGGTGCCAAAGGCTTTTTGGACGGGCTGGAAGTCAGCCAGGTTAAGGATTTTGAAAAGTTTCTGCTGGAGAGCATTAAGCGCGAGAAAAACAGCATTATGAAAGAAATCCGCGACAAGAAGGCTATTTCCGAAGAGCTGGAAAAAGAACTCGGCACTTATATGCAGCAATGCCTTGACGCTTTTAAAAAGAAAGCAGCGGAGAAAGCAGCATAATGGAAACAGTGCATAGCGAAGAGGGCAGATTATGGCAGGCTTAAAAGAACTCCGAACCCGGATTGAAAGCATTAAGTCGACACAGAAAATCACTTCGGCAATGAAGATGGTCGCGGCGTCCAAATTCCGCCGCGCCCAGCTGACTTTGGAAAAAAGCGAATTGTTCCAAAAGATGATGATTGGCAATATCAAAAACGTTTTGGTTTCGCTCAAGCAGGAGGCTGCTGAAAAAGGCGTTTCGTATATGCTGCCGAAAATGCTAGTGCAGCCAAAGAATCCGAAAGTCTATGCCTTATTTGTTCTGGCATCCGACCGGGGCTTGTGCGGCAGCTACAATTCGCAAATTGCCAAAGAAGCCAAGCGGCGCATCGACGAACTGCACAAAGAGGGCAAACAGACGGTGGTCTTCTGTTACGGCAAAAAAGGGCTGTCCGGCTTAAAAAGGCTCGGCGTTACCGAAATCGAAGGCAGCTATCCGAATGTTATCAAAAAACACTTAACCTACGAAGAGGCGATGAGTTTTTTGCATGATGTCTGGAATAAGAAAGAGCAATACGGCGCAGATATCTGCGAAATCGTATACAGCGACTTTTTATCCGGACTGTCGCGAACGCTGGTTTCCAAACAGGTGATTCCGTTTGACATTGCTACGGCACCGGAAGACGAAAGCCTGAATCGGGTCGGCGATGCTTTTTACGGCTATCTTCCAGACAAGCTCGGGCTGTTGCAAAAGCTTTCGCGCGTTTATATGCGGACGGCCATGTTTGAAATCCTCATCAATTCGCAGGCTTCCGAACATGCGGCACGCATGAGTTCAATGGACAATGCCAACCGCAACGCCCGCGATATGATAAGCTCGCTGACCTTTAAGTACAACAGTCTGCGGCAATCCGCGATTACGACCGAACTTACGGAAATCGTCGCCGGAGCAGAAGCGATGTAACAGGAGAATGTCGCCGGGCAGAGGCGATGTAACAGCGAACAAAGCGCTTTTATGCGGAGAAACATTAGGAGTAAAAAAAGAGATGGTGGCAAGAAAGAAAAAAGAAGCTGAAGAAAAAGCGGAAATGCAAGACCTCAAAAAAGAGGCGGATTTGCGTCTGGCCGAGCTGCGCCAAAAGATAAAGGAACAGGAGGGTTCGGACAAACTCGGCGAAATTTATCAGGTTATGGGGGCGGTTGTTGACGTCAAATTTCAAAACGTCAAAGTTCTGCCGCCAATCTTAAGCGCGCTGGAATGCGAAGTCGGCGGGCGGCGCCTGGTGTTGGAAGTAGAGCAGCACCTCGGCGAAAATATCGTCCGCACGATTGCGATGGATACCACGGACGGCATGAGCCGCGGCATTAAAGTTTACAATACGGGAAAGCCGATTACGGTTCCGGTCGGGCCGGAACTTTTGGGACGCATTATCAATGTTGTCGGCAACGAAGTTGACGGACGCGGCAAAATCAACACCAAGGAGTATATGCCGATTCACCGCGAGGCGCCGGAATTTATCGACCAGTCGACAGACCCGGAAATTTTTGTTACCGGCATTAAGGTAATCGACCTGCTTGAACCGTATTCCAAAGGCGGAAAAATCGGTTTGTTCGGCGGCGCAGGCGTTGGCAAGACGGTGTTGATTATGGAACTGATTAACAACATCGCCAAAGGACATGGCGGCTATTCGGTTTTCGCGGGTGTCGGCGAGCGGACGCGCGAAGGCAACGATTTGTACCATGAAATGATAGAATCCGGCGTTATCGACCTTGAAGGCGACAAGTCAAAAACTGTTCTGGTCTACGGACAGATGAACGAACCGCCCGGAGCACGTGCCCGCGTGGCTTTGACCGGGCTGACCGAGGCGGAGTATTTCCGCGATGTGGAACATCAGGACGTGTTGTTCTTCGTTGACAACATCTTCCGTTTCACACAGGCGGGGTCAGAAGTTTCGGCGCTGCTGGGGCGTATTCCGTCTGCCGTGGGCTACCAGCCGACACTCGGTACGGATATGGGTTCCATGCAGGAACGCATTACCTCAACGAAAAACGGTTCCATTACTTCGGTACAGGCAGTTTACGTCCCGGCCGACGACTTGACTGACCCGGCGCCGGCTACGACTTTCGCCCATTTGGACGCGACGACGGTTCTGTCACGAAAAATTTCCGAACTCGGCATTTATCCGGCGGTTGACCCGCTTGATTCGACCAGCCGGATTTTGAATCCCGACATTGTGGGCGAAGAGCATTACAATGTAGCCCGCGGCGTACAGGAGATTTTGCAGAAATACAGTTCCCTGCAAGACATTATCGCCATCCTGGGCATGGACGAGTTATCCGATGACGACCGGATGGTAGTTTCGCGAGCCCGGAAAATTCAGAAGTTTCTGTCGCAGCCGTTCCATGTCGCCGAGGTCTTTACCGGGAAGAAAGGCCGCTTTGTCAATCTGGAAGATACCGTTAAAGGCTTTAAGGGCATTTTGGAAGGCAAGTACGACGATATTCCCGAACAGGCTTTTTATATGGTCGGAACGATAGAAGAAGTGCTGGAAAAGGCCGAACAGATGAAAGGCGCAGCATAAGCCATGACAGCAAATATCGACTTAAAAATCTATATGCCGGAAAAGCTTGTGCTCAGCCAAAAAGTTTATCGGGTTGTGCTGCCGGCAGACGATATGCCGCTTACGGTTATCCAAGGGCGGGCGCCGACTTTGATGGCTCTGGACATGGGCACGGTTAAGATTTTGGACGAGCGAGGCGAAGCAACCGAGGAATGGCTGATTTCCGGAGGTTCGGCCGATATCAGGGAAGATGCCTGCACGATTTTGACCGAGGCGGCGTTTGCCCAAAAAGAGCTCAGCCTTGAAAAGGCGCGGGCACTGAACGAAGAGTTTGCCAACCCGTTTTATGAATGGCTTATCAGCTATTTTGAAAAAGAAAACGGGAAAAAAGAAAACGGGAAAAAATAACCGGCTTTTTTTGAATTTGGCTTTAACCGAAACGGTCTGAAACGGAAAAAACGGGTTTGCCAACCCAGAGTTTCCTGAATATTCAGAGAGGGAAAAGCGCCGTACCGGCATATGGGCGGCGTTTTTTTTTATAATCTGAGAGGGGATTCTTTTATAATCAGAGAGAAGATTTCCTTACCGTCATGCAATAAACGGGGCCTTACGATTTTCCCGAGTGTGGAGAATAGCTGTTTACAGGTATGGAGCAGCGATTGACTTCAAGGCGGGAAATGTTTTATACTCGGTTTAAAATTAACAATGAAAGCAGTTGATTATGCGTATTTTTTTAACAAAGTTTCCACACATTTCCGCATATATTGCACTCGTTTCGGCAACAATCCGGCACAGTTTCGCCGGAAAAGCCTGCCTGCTCATTGGGATAACGGCAGTACTTTACGGCCTGCTTATCAACAACCTGAACTTATGGACTGACGAAATATACTCGGTTCTGATGGCCAAAGACAGTTTGGGCGATATGTTCCATTTGCTTTTAACCGAAGATTCCAAGCCGCCGCTCTATTACCTTTATCTGAAAGGGATTTTGGCGCTGTTCCCGAACGAATACGAGATATGGGGAGCCCATTTCGCCTCATATATTCTGCTGCTTGCGGCACAGCTTTTTGCCGTAACGGAAGTACGAAAAGACTACGGCGACAGGACGGCTCTATGGCTGGTTGCTCTGATGCTGCTGATGCCTCAATCGCTGTGGCTGGCATTTGAGGTGCGAACCTATATGCTTTCCGCTTTTTTGATGCTGGCGGCACTGGTCTACGGCCTGCGGGTCTCGGAACAGCCGGAGCTGCGCGATTACTTTAAGCTCGGAGCAGCGACGGTTTTGGCTTTGTATTCCCATTATTACTGTGCCTTATGGCTGATGTTCCTGTATCTTTTTCTGCTGGCAGACATTCTGCGGGCACGGCGCTTTGAACAGCTCAAGCCTTTTCTGGCGACAGCCGGAGCAGCGACGCTGCTGTTCGCACCATGGCTGACAGTACCGCTGTCTACCGGCGGGGAAATCAGCCGGAACTGGTACGTTACAATGGATTTCGTCAGAGTCAGCGCGCAATTTTTCACAACTCCGCCGGCGGCAGAAATCTGGCAATCCCCGTTTTTTATTGCCACAACCCTTGCCGCAACATCCCTGACTTTTATCGTCATATGCGGCGTGACGGACACAGCCGGCGGCAAAATGACAAAACCGGATTCAAACAGCAAATTGCTTACTACAACGGCAGGAACTGTGCTGGCGACATATCTGCTGCTTATCCTGCTGTCCGTTACGGTGCGTCCGATGGTTACAACCCGCTACATGTATATTTTTTCATTGATATGGTATGCCGCAGGTGCGGCGGTGCTGGCAAAAAGCTCCTTTTTGCCCAGAGGTTTCATTATTATCGCATTGCTTGGTTTTGCCGGCACTTACGGTGATTTCAAGGCGGCATTTTTTGACCGAGGCTTTTACAATCTGGCGCATGACATCAAGGCCTTTGTTCCCAAAGACAAGCCTATCCTTGCGTTTGACAACAACAACCTGTTTTGCGAATATTACCTGCCTGAACATACGTGTCTGGCGATTGTCGGCGCCGACGGGGAAATCCTGCGACGCCCGTCGGTCATGAAAAACATTGCCCTTTACGGCAAAGAGCCCGGAGAGGTTACGTTTACCCTTTCAAGCTATGGGCAGATGCGCAACAACAAAGACTGTTTAAACTATAAGTCCGCCTACCGCATCAGCCACGGCACGGACCTGTGCAAACTGGACGCGGCACATGTCAGGCAATTATTGAAAGAAAGCCTTGATTTGCGGTTGAACAAATATGAACGGCATTGACTCTATGAAAAAACAAGATTATCGTATTAACTAAATTTTAATTTTTTTTAACAAGAGGCGCTATGACCGGAAAAACAAAAAAGCCACAAGTGGCAGCCATCGGAGAAATTGTATCGGATATCCTGCCCGACAGCAGAAAGCTTGGCGGCGCACCGGCAGATTTTCTGCATTATGCCGTAAAATCAGGTGCGGACGGACACCTTATCAGCGCCATAGGCGCCGACGACCTCGGGCGCGAAGTGGTTGCGGAACTTAATAAGTTCGGAATAAAACCCGTGCTGGCAATTACCCCCTATCCTACCGGGCGGGTCCTTATCTTCAGGAGTCCGAGCGGCGGGCATACGGCCCATATTCTGGAAAATGCGGCGTGGGACTATATTCCGTATACGGAAGCGGCAGAAACCTGCATCAAAAACGCCGATGCCGTCTTTTTCGGCACTCTGGCTCTTCGAAAAACCTATTCCCGCAATACGATTTTGGACTTAATCGACTGCGCACCGGAAAAAGCCCTTAAGTTCTTTGACATTAATATCAGGCAGGAATATTACGACAAGCAGACGATTGAAACACTGCTGACGAAAGCCAATATCCTCAAACTTAATACCGACGAGCTGAAAACGCTCAAAGCGATGCTGAAAATCAGCGGCAGCCCTGACGATTTCTGCCTCCGCCTTAAAGAGGACTACGGGCTCAAATATTTGATTTTGACCGATATGGCCAAGGAAAGCCGTGTATACGGCGACGACGTTACCGTTGTCAAAAACAGCGGCATCAGGCAGGCTTTCGCTTTTGGTGCAGGCAATGCCTTTGCCGGAACGTTTACTGCGGCCGTTCTGAAAGGAGCATCCCAACAGGAAGCGCACGAAACCGCAAATCAGGCAGCTGTTGACGTGTGCCGGGCGAATTTGAAAAATGCCTGAAAACGAAAGAACGGCCGAAGCCAATTTACTGCAGGCCGAAAAAAGGCTTATTGGGAGCGCTGAGGTACAGAAAACTGAAAAAAACGGGCAAAACCGAAAAAACAAAAAGGAACAAGAACTTGGCTAAAGCCGGCAAAACAAAAAGAAACAAGAACTTGGGCAAAACCGGAAAAAGCCGGAAAGATTGAATAAAATAAACGGAAAAGAAAATATGGCAGTTACGCTAAAAGAAAATAACGGGGATTTTGTGCTTTTGCTTTACGGAGAGCCTGACAGCGGCTCTTCCGAAAAGTTGAAGAACAATACCGCATCAGGCCTTGATTCGACATGTCTGCAACAGCTGAAAGAACGCGGCCAGACAAAGATTTTTGCCGAAACCCCGGAAGGGCAGCCCTATGCCTCGTTGCCGGCAGCGGAACTGTTCGGGCTGGCCAAACAAATCCAAGCGGCAGGGCTTACTTTGGATTTAAGCCGCCTGCCGAAAAATATCCGGGATATGCTGACGCTGGCGCTCAAGGTGGAAAACAGGCCGCCGAAAGATGCCGCATCGCAAAGCGGGTTGCTTGAGCGGATTGGCAAAAAAAGTTTTATCATATATGAACAGGTAAAAAGCGCCCTGCGCTTTATGCACGAGACAAATCTGTCACTGCTGCGCTTTTTTTCGGGGCGCGCTATCTGGCGGCGCAAAGACTTCTGGTTTATTTTCGGCGACTGCAGCTACAAAGCCGTCGGCATTATTGCGCTGGTCAGCTTTCTGGTAGGATTGATTCTCGCTTTTGTCGGCGCCTTGCAGCTGCGGACTTTCGGCGCGGGCATTTATGTTGCCAGCATGGTGGCGCTCGGCATGACGCGCATTATGGCGGCGATTATGGTCGGCATCATCATGGCGGGACGCACCGGCTCATCCTATGCGGCCACGCTCGGCACGATGCAGGTTAACGAAGAAATTGACGCGCTGAAAACGCTTGGCATCAAAATTTCCGACTATCTGGTAACGCCACGCCTGGTGTCGCTGGTTGTTACCATTCCGTTTTTAACCTTGCTGGCCGATGCGCTCGGCATTTTGGGCGGCGCGGTTGTCGGCGTCAGTTTTTTGGACTTGTCTTCATCCTCTTATTTCGATTATTCAATTAAGGCGCTGAGTTTAAAAAATATTTTGGTCGGGCTGATGCACAGTGTCGTTTACGGTATCATCATTTCGCTGTGCGGCTGTTACGAAGGGCTTAACGCGGGACGCGATGCCGACAGCGTCGGCAAGGCGACGACGGGAGCCGTTGTAACGGCGCTGGTATGGATGATTGTCGCGACCGGTGTTTTGACGGTTATTCTGGAGGAGATGGGAATATGACAAAGGAAATCATTACCGTCAAAGACCTGAAAGTGGCTTACGGCGACTTTGTCCTGTTTGACGACATCAATTTTTCCGTCAACGAAAAAGACATCTTTATCATCATGGGCGCCAGCGGCTGCGGCAAAAGCAGCATGCTGCGGGTTCTGACCGGACTGGTAACGCCGGTCAAAGGCGAAGTGCTCATCGACGGAAAAGACTTTTCGGGAGCAGACAGCCGCAGTAAAACGGAAATTATGAAAAACTGCGGTGTCCTTTATCAGAGCGGCGCGCTGTTCTCTTCCATGACGCTCAAGGAAAACGTCGCGATGGCGCTGGAACTGTATTCGGCGTATACACCGCAGGAGATTTCAGAGCTGGCCAGTTACAAACTGGCGCTGACCGGCCTGTACGGCTTTGAAGACTTTTACCCGTCGGAGATTTCCGGCGGCATGAAAAAACGCGCCGCCCTTTCGCGTGCGCTGGCGCTTGACCCGAAAATCGTCTATTGCGACGAGCCGTCGGCCGGGCTTGACCCGATAAGTTCCAAACGGCTGGACGACCTGATTCTGGAATTAAACCAGAATCTCGGCACAACGTTTGTCGTCGTTACGCACGAACTGCAGTCGATTTTTGCCATCGGCACCAACTCCATCTTTCTGGACGGCAGCGTCAAAAACATTACCGGCAGGGGAAACCCGAACGACCTTTTGCAAAACCCGCCGAATGCGGACATTTATGAATTTTTAACCAGAGGAAAAAATAATGATAAAACAGCCTAACATGAAATTAATCGGATTATTTGTCAGCATCGGCCTGATTTCCATGTTCCTGATGTTTGCCTATTTTCTGAAATCGAAATTCTCGGACGACGAATCGACGGTTGTCATGTATTTTGACGAATCGGTCAAAGGGCTTGACGTCGGCGCACCGGTTCTGTTTAAAGGGGTTAAAATCGGCGAGGTTTCAGAGGTTCGCCTGCAAGCCAACCTGCATACGCTCCAGTTCCTGATTCCGGTATATGCCAAAATCTACAACGGCCGCTCGCTGATTACGGATACACACGATGAAAAGGAGAGGCTGGACAAGTTTATCCGCGACGGACTGCGCGCCCAACTGGCCATCAATTCGGTCATTACCGGGCAGCTGCTGATTGAACTGGACATGTTCCCAAATTCCAAGGCCGTCCTGCACGAACAGGCTAAAAACGAACTTGAAATCCCGACTATCGGGTCGCCGTTTTCGGAAATTTCCAAAAGCCTGCAGGTTATGCCGATTACACAGATTGCCAGCGACGTTCACAACATTACGCAAACGCTTAACAAGGAACTCCCGCCGCTGCTTAAGCGCATGAATTCGACAATGGATACGTTTGACCATATCCTGAAAGAAAACAAGAACAATACGGCCAAAATGGTATCAGAGCTCGGCAATGCCGCACAAAATGTCGGCGGCGCGGCGCAGTCGTTTGACCTGATGGTCGGGGAAAACGCGGCAGGCATTGCGGCAATGATTGAAAGCTTCTCTGCGGCGGCAGCTTCTTTGAAAAACCTTACGGATTATCTGCAGATGTACCCGAATGCGGTCATCACGGGAAAGGAATACTAACGGCGGCAGCAAACCACGTACCAATGCAGCAGCGGCGGAAATACCGACGCAGAGCAAAAGGCAAGGTTTGATACGAAAAAATGGATGCCCGATATGTTTATCGAAATAAGCCCTGTATATATTGAGAAAGGAAAAATGACATGAAAAAAATTCTGATTGCGATTATGGCTCTGGCAACGGCGGCATGTTCCAGCCCTGCCCCCAACTTTTTTCAGCCGGTCGCGGTAAAAACAACTGACGCGACTTATCCCGGAGTCAAGGGAATGGTGCTTGTCGGACAGGTTCTGCTGCCGGCAGAACAGGCTCGACCGCAGATTACGACTCTGGGAGAGGAAAACTATCAGGTCAGAATCGACGAATTTAACCGCTGGGGCGCATCTCCCGAGCGGCTGGTTCAACGGGTTCTGAATGAAGATTTGGGAATGCTGCTGCCCAACGCCATGATTGAGAACCAGACGACGCTAAAGAAAAACTACAAATATGCCGTTACCGTCGAAATACTGGATATGAGCGGCAGGCTTGACGAAATGGCAGCATTAAAAGCCTCTTATTTTATCCGCAGCAAACAGGGAAAAATCCTGAAACAGGGACGCTTTGACCGCCGGACGGAAATTGACGGAAGCTATGATACCTATATTCCGGCACAGAGCCGCCTCATCGGAGATTTAGCCCAGGTTATCGCTGCAGATTTGGCTAAACTGAAATAATAAAAAAATATTTGACAAAAAAACAGACTCTGTTATACTTAAATGCGTATTAATATTAAAAATATATATTTATGAACCAAGAAATTGTAAAGACCGTTAAATGGTCTGATGCCAAGGAGCTTTTATCAGCCCTTGCCAACAAGAATTTAGGCAGAGCAAAAAATAACAAGCCTGCCGATTTCAATGAATTTGTAACAGCTTATCCGACTGTTACGCAAAAACGTATGTTCGACTTTCTGGAAGGCATCGTTTTGCGCAACTCGCTCAGCGATGTCACTTCTCTGGCCGTTATTGCCGAAGACAGCTGTCTGTTTTCTGCAGAGGCGGTTACAGCGATTGACATTGTCCTGCGCCATCTGAAGACGCTTAATACCGGCGGTAAACTTAAATCTCTGTGGGGATATTTGGATACGGACAAAAAAGCCGTTATCCACTTTATCAACAAGGGAGGCTGGTATGCGGAAGCCTATTTCAGCAGTTCGGAAGATTTTTCCGTTATCCACCTGTTGAAAACGGCTGAAGGACAAAAGCTTTTTATTCCGGTCGCCTTTATCCGAGACATGAGCAAGGCTGCCGCAAAAGTCAGCGTAACCGGAGGCTTTTGCCTGCATGATTATCTGCCGCGTGTCAAGTACGACTTCCTTTCCAAAGGGGGAAAACAGGGCAAGAACGGCAATAAAAACGGCAAAAGCAAAAACGGAGGCAAAAAGGAAAACAACGGTTCACAAGGACGCCATGACAAATGGGACGGTCTGTAAACCGCTGCCGCAGAGCGGAAACTGCTTTACAGCGGTAAAGAGCAACAGGGGCTGTTCTGTTTTTAAGTTGTCGGCGGCGCCACCGCCAAAAACTTTATTTTTGTTTGTAATGTTGCAGAAATTTGTTTTTTTTTACAAATTTTTGTTTTGCATGACGGGAAAGGTTGCCGCGAGGCAGGAACTTTTCCGGTAAGATTATTTTAAGTATTTGAATTGAGAACTGCGTTGTGAAACGCGGTTCTTTTTTTGTATTGCGCTGCAAAGCGTGGGATTTAAAATATGGAAATTTAAAATATGGGACTTTTCAGCCCATTGCATTTCGGCATCGCCGTTACCCGAAAAGCGTCGGCACTATAAATCGTTACGGATGGCAGAATACCTTTGCGGCTTACAGCAATAAATCTTTATCATTTGCGGTAAAATACCTATGTGATTTATAGCCACGGCACTGCCTTTATTTGAGACGGTTCCTTATAAGAAACTTTTCCCGTACCTGCCGGTTCCGATGTTTTTTGTGGGCAGAACTGGATTTGAGGTTGCAAGTTTGCCCGGGCGAGATATGGTAGGGGGACAAGGAGTATTTTGCAGATGATTTTTTCCAAATTTGAAAACATGGTTGCGGGAAGATACCTGCGCGCGAAAAGGAAAGAAGGCTTTATTTCGGTCATCACCTCGTTTGCTTTCATCGGCATTGCGCTGGGAGTGGCAACGCTGATTATCGTTACTTCGGTCATGAACGGATTTAAGGCCGAACTGCTCGGACGCATTCTCGGCATCAACGGGCATATCAGCATTGCAGCCATCCGCAATACGCCGTTTGACAACTATCAGGAAGCGGTCAAAGCCCTTGAAACAAAAGTTCCGGGCGTCAACATCGCCATACCGATGGTGGAAAAACAACTGCTCGCGACGGCGGGAAATTCTGCCGAGGGCGTGATGGTGCGCGGCGTCAACGGGGCAGATTTGCAGAAAAAACAGGTTTTGCGCGACGGATTTAAAAATTTTGACCTGAAACTGTTTGACGGCGATATTGTCGTTTTGGGCTCCAGATTGGCAGACAAACTCGGCGTAACCGAAGGCGACGAAATCACCCTGCTCTCCCCGAACGGAAAAATCACCATGTTTGGGACGGTGCCGCGGATGAAAAGCTATCGCGTTGCAGGAACATTCAATTTCGGAATGTATGAATATGACGCCAATTTTGTCTTTATGCCACTGGCCGCGGCGCAGAAATTCTTTTCGCTCGGCAACGGCGTTACCGGCATTGACGTTACGCTGCGCGAAGATGCCGATTTAGACTATACACGCCAGCTTATCGGCGCGGCAATAGAAAGTTCGGGCAACCGTGCCTTCATTTATGATTACCGGCAGACGAACTCCGCCTTTTTCAATGCCGTTGATGTGGAGCGCAACGTGATGTTTATCGTCCTGACGCTGATTATTCTGGTGGCGGCATTCAACATCATCACCGGACTGATTATGCTGGTCAAAGACAAAGGGCGCGACATTGCCGTCCTGCGGACGATGGGCGCAACCAAAGGAATGATTATGCGCATTTTCTTCCTTGACGGCGCGTTTATCGGCGTGGTCGGAACTTTTCTCGGCGTTGTGCTGGGACTGTTGTTCTGCGACAATATCGAAAATATCCGGCAGTTTCTGCAGTCGGTTGCCGGACGCGATTTGTTTGCGGCGGAGATTTACTTCCTGTCGCAGCTGCCGGCAAAAGTAGAAGTTTCGGTTGTGGCGACGGTGGCGGGAATTTCTCTGCTGCTTTCGTTCCTTGCAACACTATACCCGGCGTACCGGGCGGCAAAAATGGATCCTGTGGAGGCTTTGCGCTATGAATAACGAAACCGGCAACAACATCAATGCCCGCAACAATTGTGTGCTGGAATTGAGCGGCATTGTCAAAAATTACAAACAGGGCAAGCAAACGCTGGAAGTTCTGGCTGGCATTGATTTAGCCATCCGCCCGCGGGAAGTTACGGCACTGGTCGGACAAAGCGGGTCGGGCAAATCTACACTGCTGCAAATTGCCGGCCTGTTAGACAAACCGACAGCGGGGCGCATTTTCATAAACGGGCAGAATATCGGCAAAGCTTCCGACGACTTGCGCACGCAGCTCCGGCGCGATTATATCGGCTTTGTTTACCAATACCATAACCTGCTTGGCGACTTTTCAGCATTAGAAAACGTCATGCTGCCGATGCTGATTGCCGGACGTCCGAAAGCCGAAGCAGCGGAACGGGCTGCCTTTCTGCTGGAAAAGCTGCACCTTTCTCACCGCCTGAAGCACCGGCCAGCAGAACTTTCCGGCGGCGAACAGCAGCGGGTTGCGATTGCACGCGCGTTGGCCAATTCTCCCAAACTCCTGCTGGCAGACGAGCCGACCGGTAACCTTGACCCAAATACGGCAGAAGAGGTTTTTGCCGCCCTGTTGGGAATTATTCGGGAAACCGGGCTGGCGGCACTGATTGCCACACACAATATGGAACTGGCGGCACGCATGAACCGGCAATTCAAGCTTAAAGACGGCATTTTGGAAGATATCAACGAGCCTCTGTTTGCCAAAGTGCGGAAAAATTTTTACTAGTTTTTCGCGGCGGTCTTCATCTTCTTTAAGGGCGGAAGACACTTTAGGGCGGTAAAGGTCTCTGCGGAAGAATATACATTATGAATGTACGCTGCCGATAAGTTTTCTGAAAGCGGAAGATATTTTCCCTTTGACGTCTGGGTGTTTTCACATTTGTTTATTCGCGCACTTTGCTACGGCGAATTTTCAAGCCTATTTCCGGCGTTATTGTCCGTTTTTCAACCCCGGAAATTTTATCTTCAGCAATTTTATCAGCCAAAACAACGCCGGATACCTTCTCTTCCGGATATCGTTTTTGCATTTCATGGCGGAGCTCACGGCTTTTTAAGATATTGCGTTTTCGGGCTTCAATCTTTGCGCGCGCAGTATTGTTATCCTTTTTATCTTTCACAACTTCTTCATTATATGCCGCGTCAGGATATTCCCCATACTCTTCATCATAATTCATCTGGGCAAAACATTCTTCCTCAGCCTCATCTGCTTTATTGTATAGGCGGTCTATGCCTTCAAGCCAGGATTTATCATTTATTGATTTGCCATCTTTGATATTTTCTAAAATTATTTTAACTTCACCCAAATTTTTTAGATGGACAACATCGTCGCTTACACCATAGAGAGGCAAAAGCTGTCCATTTCCGGATAATCCTGCCATTTCATAGGGCTTCTCCGAATAAAAACTATCTTTCCATTTAATAACGCTTACTGTAAAATCTTTCATCCCAATCTGCATTAACGTTTTATCATCATTATTCAAGATTATTTGGGCATCATAACTTTTGATAAGCTGCATATCTTCTGAATTTATACCGGAATTATTTACTCTGTCAAAATTATTCATTATTTTGCTCCTGCTGAAATTAAACGTTGGTTTAAATTCAGCAGAAAATACTGATGGTTATGCCGTTTCAACCGGTTGAATCCACTTTTTTGTTTGACACATCTCTAAAACTTTGGTATATTTATTTTAAACCAACGTTTTATTTCTACAGTTGGATGTTCAACATATTTCCATATAAAAAAGATGAAAAAACAGGCAAAACTCTAAAGAAAATGCTTGCAAAATTATTTTTTTGCGGTATTTTAGGGGCACTTCCGAGAAAGAGGGTTGCGCCAGAGGGCATTCGGCGCGGAGCAAAACCGCGTTTTGTGTTTTCTGAAAGCGAAAGCCCCGTTTGCGCCGGAGCCGGATTTCCGTCAAAGAAACGGCACCACCAACGACAAAACTATCGGGACAATAATTTAACCAAAGAAAAAAGGATTTTTTAATGAAAAGTATTGTTAACGCCAAAAAGAAGAACAGCCGCCGTTACGGCCAAAACCTCTGGGGCGATGCGAACAGCCCGATTTTGAAAAGAAACTATGCTCCGGGACAGCATGGCCAGAGAAGAAAAAAGACAACTGACTATGGTGAGCAATTGTATGCAAAACAGAGATTAAAAGTTTATTATGGAAATATCTCTGAAAAGCAATTCCACAAGTACTATGTTGAAGCTATTCGCAGAAAAGGCGATACAGCTGAAAATCTTATCGGCCTGCTGGAATCCAGACTTGACAATCTGGTTTATAAAGCAAAATTCGTTCCGACAGTATTTGCCGCCCGCCAGTTTGTCAATCACGGTCATGTTACCGTAAACGGCAAAAAGGTTAATATTCCTTCTTATCAGCTTAAAGCAGGTGACGTTATTGAAGTTCGGGAAAAATCCAAACAGCTGGCCATTGTTTTGGAAGCTGTTCAGTCTCAGACGCGCGATTTCCCGTCTTATCTGGAAGTTGATGCCGGAAAGCTGACCGCGAAGTATACTTTCGTTCCGAAGTTTGACGATGTACCGTATGCGGCACAGATGGAACCGAACTTGGTTATCGAATTTTACTCCAGATAATAAGGAAGCCGATACCGGTCTTCGAACTGGTGCAGACAAGTGCAGTTTTTGCAATATGCATGGCGAAAGATTTCGGTATATGGCAGAAAACAGAATACAGGGCAGCAATGCCGGATATTCGGAGAAGCAGAGTTTCAGCTCTGCTTCTTTTTGTATGCTGACAACATCTGCTCAGGTTTTCCGGTCTTTTTTTCTTCAGAAGAACGAAGACAATGAAAAACAAATCTATCTTGACAAAAAAACATTTTCGTATAAAATAAACGCAGTTTAATTTTATTATTATTCACTAAAACTTATATATATGGAAAACTTATGGAATTTTGCCAAAGACTTTTTGGATTGTGCCAGCAAACAAGCTAATTATTGGAGTTTTTTAGGTAAAAGGCATTTTGAAAACGGGACGCTGAAGTTTTATCCCAACGGATATTTTGCATTTTTGCAGCCCGGAACGTCCAAACTTTCCGTTTACAGTAATAACTGCCGGCTGAAATTTAACGACGTATCTGATTTCCATGTTTTTGAAAACGGCCAGATGGCGGTATCAAAAAATGGCAATGCGTCATACACGCTTTACAGCTCTGAAGAAAACCGCATGACGGAAATTACCAATGTACGCTACCTTTGCCGCTACCAAACAATTGTTTCGGAGCAAGACGGTATGTTGTACCCCAACCTCCCTCGCACTTACAGCAAAGACGGCTGGAATTTTCCGCTCTGTCTGGGGCATAAAGACGATATTTCCAACGTTTCTGACGCTGATGACGGAAAGATTGCCGTAACATACCCTTGGGGAAGAGCAGACTTATACAACCGAAGCGGGCTTAAACAGGCATCCTTCAAAGACTGCAAGGCGGTTATTTTTCTAAAACAAGGAAATTTTATCGTCCTGGAAAGAAACGGATACGGACGCCTGTTTGACAAAGACTGCCGACTGATGCTTGAAAATGTCAGCCCTCTGCCCGAAAATGAAAATTTTCTCCGAAACAACGACCGTTTTTGCATTCACAAAGGACATTATTACGACTGCTGCTGCGGAGAAACCTATTCCGGAAAAACGCTGCCGCTGATTTTAAGCAGCGAAAGCCGCGTCTTTTATGAAAAAGGTATTATTTACCATCCGAACGGAGCAGTTGTCTTAAGCCAGTGCCCTGAGGAATATGCGTTGTTCAACGGGCATATGCTGCATATTCAGCAAAACGGCAGAGATTTTGTTTTTGATTTGCGGCTGAAACAGAGGGATTTATTGACAATTATGGAGAAGCTTGTCAAAAACACCGATGAAAAAGATATTTCGCCACTGTTGTTTGATTATTTGCAGACAGCCGCCGAAATCATCAAAGGAACGGCTCTCAGCCGTAAGGATACGCTGTTAAGCTTTATCCGGAACTGACACAGCCTCCGTTGCTGAGTTTTATCCGCAGCTGACTGACACAGGCCTCAGTTTATGATGTCTGCCATAAGCCCTCCCCTGACGGAGGGCTTTTTTATATTTTCCGCGGAAAAACAGGCAAAACAGCGGCGAGATTCATTTTATCTTAACTTCCGGCGATTATATATTAAGCAGGTGTAACAGCAGACAGGAGTTGTATGTTTATTTTATTTGTGGCTTTACTGGCGCCGTTCTTTTCCTCTTTCGCCAATATTATTGAATGCAAGCTGTCCAACAACATATTCAAACATCCGGCAACCATGATTTTTTATATCTCGCTCATGAACTGCCTGTTTATGCCCCTGCTTTTGTTTTTCGGCATACCTACCCTGCCCGCGCCCGGTGCCGTTCCGTTTTATTTTCTGCTGGCATTTATTGACGTTGCATACCTCTATCCTTATTACAAAGCGATGAAAGTTATTGATACGTCTATCGTTTCTGCGCTGTTTTCGCTGGGGCAGATTACAATTCCGATTATGACATACCTGTTTTTGGATGAACGGCTCAGAGAATCGCAATACGCCGGATTTTTGCTGATTATTGCCGCGTCGATTGTCCTCAGCATCAACGATTTTAAGATGCCGAAGCTGAACCGGGCGTTTTATTATATGGTCTTTGTTTCTCTGCTGCGGGCATTTTATGTCGTTTTGCAAAAATATACCTTTAAGGAAGACGACAACTGGATTAATCTAATCATTTACGTCAATATTTTTTCGTTCCTGCTGCCGTTCCTGCTGTTTTTGCACAAAAAATCGGCGGAACGGATACGGAGCACCTTTGCCGAATACCGTAAAAATACAAAAGTATTCTGCCTGAACGAATTTTTGTGTTTTCTGGGCGGAGCGGCGGCTGTTTACGCCTTGTCCAAACTTTCGGCGGTTACGTCATCGGCGATTAACGCAACGGCGCCGATTTTTATGCTGTTCATCAGTCTGGCGCTGAAAAAGATGTTTGACATCCGCGTCAAAGAAACGATTACGCCGCACATTATGATAAAAAAGCTGATATGTTTTGTCGTAATTATTGCCGGCGTGGTCATGGTGGCGCTTTAATATACCGTTCCCTAAGGCTGAAGCGCCGCTGTTTTCCGGCTATCGCCCAAGCGCTTTCTGTGGAGTTTTCGGCAGTGCCTGCCGGCCTTTTTTTGTATTCGGCAGACAGACGGGAAAAGCGCTGAGCAGTACAGACAATGCTTTTATGTCGGCAGACAGACGGAAAAAGCGCCGATAAGCAGCGGCCTAAACTTTTTTTATATTTCCAGATATGCCAAAACATCGTCAGGGCTGTTGACCTGCACGACCTCGGTATTGTCCATGGCACGCAAGGCTTCCGCCAGCGTATAGTCATTGCCGCCCTTTTCGGTACGGTCGCCGAGAAAGATGATTTTGTGGTTCGGATACATTTCGCGCACCCGCCGGGCAATCTGGCTTTTGCCGCAGCCTTTAGTTACAATGTCCAAAGAGATTTTGCCGCCAACGCTGGTTTCATATTCGGGAAATTTCTCATTCAGTTCCCGGGCTATATTTTCCCGCTCATGATGAAGGCTGTCCCATTCGTTATATTTGGTACGCTCCGCAAACGGGCAGTTCCGCCCCAAGACGCTGAAGTTCAGCATTCCCGGGCGCAATTCAAGATAATTGCCGTACAGCTTTCCCTGATAGGCGGTATTGCGGCGAAAACGTTCCAACGTTTGGAGAAATTCCTTTTTCAGGACAATTTCGTTGCGATAAATTTCCTGCCCTTTCTGGTGGTAAACGTTACCCATTGAGCTGTAAATACCGCTGAATGCGGCAACGGCATCGGGCGGCAGTTGCTCGGTTACCTTTTCATAATTGGAACCGGCGGCAAGATACGCCAGATGCGACTTGAGCCACGGCAGAAAACGGCGGCTGAAATCCGGCGTCATCGGCTGGCGCGCCGGAGTTAAGGTTCCGTCCATATCAAAAATATATATTTTCATTTGGTCCTCCTTTCTTATAAATGCGTTTCTTTCCCTCCGGCATATTTTGCGAGGAACGCCGCACAGGCCATACATACCCCCGAAACAGGCTTTTTCGGCAAATACCGCACGGGCTATGCGCTGCCTGAAACCGTTTTTTTTTGCGACGATTGCCTACAGGCGACGCGTTTCCTGAATCCGGCACCCGCACCGCGGAGAAAGAAGCAGCCTATTTATCGGCGACACATTTATAATAAGCTTTGGAAGGCACAAACAGCCGACAGGTAAAAATATCGCGGCGTATCTCTTTGGCATGCGTGCCGGCTTTATGTTCCCGGCACAAACCGTCGGCAAACGCCTTTACCTCTTCCTTATCATAAAAAAGAGGATTATAGCATACCGCCGGCCGGCCGGGCTTGGAAGCACCGACATACACATACTCCGTCCCCGGCTCGCGGCGGCGGTCTTCAAACGGCGCAAACTGCGAACATGCCGAAACGCTCAGAACCAGAGATAATAACAGCGATAATTTTAGAGTGGACAATTTGCAAAACTCCCATTAAATTGTGTTATGTCAGTCATTATATATAAAGATGAAATAAAATGCAAAGCGAAAATGTATATATTGGGGATGATAAATTCCAGCGGTTTCTTGACCATTATAATTGTCCGGCGCCACTCGGCGTTGTCAAGCTCCGGTTTGCAGGAGCCGTCTGCAGCCCTAATCCCAACTTGCGCCCGACGGACGTCATTGCTTCGCTGTTTGCCGAAAATATGCAACCGAGGCTGACGACAAAAAACGAAGCGGAACTTTTTTTCAAGTTTTTTATGGGGCTGTGGGACGAGATGTTTGTCGAAATCAAAACCAACACGCTCAAACTTCCGGAATTTTCCGGAAACAAAAACGACACGAAAGAATTGGCAGAATTATGCCATAGCCGTGCCGACCAGATTGAGTTCGGCTTTATCGAAGGCTTTTGGGGCGGCTGTGAGACACTGTCCATTCCTAACTATGCCGCAGAACTGATGGCTTCGCTTTCCGACATGGCCGACGTTTACGGCGTCTTGGCCAAAAAACTGACACAGGCGGAAAATCCGAAAGATATTTACCCGGTTATTCTGAACACAGATCAGATGGTGGAAAAGACTTTTCGCTTTTTGATTGAACATATGGTTTTGCCGCACATTGAGCAACTGCAGAGAAGCGTTAACTGATTTCTAAATTTTACAGGAGTTTACCCATGGAATTGTATGAAGGATTACTGACCCGGCGTTCTATCAGAAAATACAACCCGGAAAAGAAACTGACGAAAGACGAAATTCTGGAACTCATCCGGGCAGCAAGTTATGCCCCCTCCGCACACAACAAACAACCCTGGCATTTTCTGGTTATTCAGGATGCGGAAACTTTACGCACCCTGCGCCAGATTCAGCCTTGGACATCTTTTGCCAAAGATGCGGCATGCGCTATTGTTGTCTGCGCAGACGAAGAAGAATGTTTCCACCGCGAAAAAGAGGGATGGAACTATGCCCAGATTGACGGTTCCCTCGCTGCGCAAAACCTGCTGCTGGCCTGCCATGCCAAAGGGCTGGGCGCCTGTTTTTGCGGTGCGGCGCCGATGCCGATGGTCATTGACAACCTGCGTAAAAAGTTCCGTATGCCGGAAACGATGCTCCCCGTAGCAATCATTACCATCGGCTATCCGGAAGAAACGCCTAAACAACCGGAAGACAGGCTTAATCCGGAAAAAATACACTGGGAAACGTTTTAGCCCGAGAGCGTACGAACCGGCAAAAATGTCAACCTGCCGGCAAAGCGCGCAGGGAGGGCTTTTTAGCCGGAGAGAGTGCAAACCCGGCAGCAAAAACAACAAAACCCCGCCAGACATACGCTGCGGGGCTTTGTATTTTCATGTTGTTTCTTTCACAATGTTGCATAGCGCTTAAAATAGGCTTCAACCTCTTCACGATTGCCGCGTTCCAGCAATTCCTCTTCCGCTTCCAAACCTCTTTTGGAAAACAGAATATAGGACATAATCAATTCGCTGTCACCGCTTTTAACCATCTCGCGCTGTGCCGGAAGGGATAGTTCCTTATACCGTTCAACATACGTTTTGACACAGTTGCGACAGGCATCTATAAAGCTGTCCCTGCCGCCGCCAACGTTAAGATACGTCATCAATGCCTGTTGCCCAAGAGGTGAAAGTCTGTTTTTTTCCAAATATTCCTGCACCGGAAACAACGATGAATCGCTGTCCTGCTCTTTTCCCTCATGCAGGCAATGCGTCAGAAGGAAAACTTCCGCTTTCGGCGAAAGCCTCTTTTTGGCGATAACAGACATCATCTTTTTCTTTATCAATTCCGTTTCGACGTCCAGACACAGGCGATTGTGCTCCAACATATAAATACGAGCAGCATCAAACCCTATCGGCTGATGGAAAATATACATCTGCACCTCAGGCGCAATATTAACGCGTTCAAACCGTTCCTCATCGTGTGAAGACATACGGAGATTGGCATACGCCGTCAGCAAAGCCATAATTTCCTTCTGGTTGCCGCGTTTGACTATCTGCATCTGCTCTTTGGCGGGAAGACCGTCAGGAAGCCAGTTGAAGCCGACTTGGACAGAACTGATTTTGCTGATGCGATTCATAACTTCATGATGCGTGTTTCTTTCAATTTCTGCAGCTTCACGCAAACGGCTTATTTCTGCAACACTGATTTTTTCTGTTTTCATAATGATAACATTTTAATTAAATTTGACATATATATATAGTTGTTTCGGCTTGAGATATATAACGCCGTTTATTTTTTGTCAAACATTAATTTACGGATACAACAAATATAAGAAAAGGGCAGATACGCCCGGACTGCCACGCCCTGCCCTTCTATACCGGCCGCACTTGCACCGTGTTAGTTATATGAGGTTACGCACTGGCTGTACTTGCCGCCATACCCGTTATGTGAGGTTACACACTGGCTGTACTTGCCGCCATGCCCGTTATGTGAGGTTACGCGCCGGTTTTACCTGTATCATTGTTCCGCCTATTCCAACTGTCACGCGTTTATTTATAAATATCGTACAGCTTTTTCATCATTTCCGGTGCCTGCATATCCAGTTCGGCTAAAATATACGCAGCGGTGTCCAAATTGAGGCGGGCAACGGATTTCACCGAATAACGGTCCTGATTTTCTATCCAACGCGGATTATTATAATCGACCCAGTGCCGCTCGCGATAAGCCGAAACGGTACGGACGGACGGCTTTTGAAGATGTAATTTGCCGTCAGGCGCCAGATAGGCGAACTTTTCCAACGCTCCCTCGCGGTCAAAGGCTTTGACGGAAATTTCGCCGTTATTATAAAAGACGATTTCGGTCTTTACCTTGCCGTTTTTATAGTATTCCAGCAGCGTGTTCTGTTTTTCATCGGCTTTGAATTCTGATGAAACTGCTCCGTTCTTGGCAAATATCTTCATATTGTCCCGCAACAGTCCGCTGCTGTTTTTGGCAAATTTCACCGGCATATCGGCTCCGTTCAATTTCAGGGATTTGACTGTTCCCGAGGCATCATATACCTCTTCCAAAATGTTGGGGCCGAGCTGCTTTATAACTTTGACAAGCTTTCCGGCTTTGTCGTATTCGCTGATTGTGTATGACAGCGGAGAATTCTGAACCGTTTCAACTTTCAGGGTACCGTCGGGATAAAACTGCTTATCGGAAAACAGCAAGGTTTCCGGTTTGCGGGTTATCTCATAACGCGCCTTGCCGTTGTCATAAAAATCTTCGCGCGATATAAAAGCCATTACCGGATTGTCTGTATAAGCCTTATTTGTCTTGCGGCGAATTTCTCCCGAACCGAAATATTTTTCAATCAGAATGCCGTCGTCTTTGTAAATGGTATCGGTAAGCAGCAGTCCGGTTTTGGAGTACTCCTTAATTTCTTCCGTCCGGCCGCCGCGGGTTTTTATCGTTTTGCGGAGATTGCCGTTCGGATAATAAAATTTTTCGGTTTTAGCCAGAGAGCCGGAAGTTTTTTCGCCGCCGATGCTGACATGCTCCTTGTCAACGACATCTGCCAGCGCATCTATGTCCGGTTTGGCAACCGGACCGATATTTTTGGCTGCCAGTTCGGCCTGCTTTTTCTCTTCTGCCGTCGGGATAATCGCATTTTTAAGTTTTATATCGTCAAAAGAAACAGGCTCCAACCCTTCTACCATCGGCGCAGCATCTTCCGGAAGGACAGGTGATACTTCGTTTTTTTCGCCCCGGGCGGGAATATCGGCTTTTTGCACAGACGATGCGGCTGCCGGAACTTCCTTCGAGGCCGGTGCTGCTACCGACGCGGAAGAAACCGGAGCTACTGTAGACGGAGCGGCGTCTGAAACGGACGCTGCCGAGGAAGAGGTTGGAACCGCAGCGGCGGGAGTTCCGGCAGCAGAGGCCGGAGCTTCAGAAGCCTGTTTTGGCGCAGGCTGCAAAACGGATTCCGACTGACTTGAAGTTACGGAAGACGCTGCAGATGCGGCAGCCGTTAATGACGCTGCGGCATCTGTCGCAGGTGCAACAGCTGTTGAAGGTGTGGTACTCATTGATGGTGCAGCAGATGTTGAAGATGTGGCACTTGTTGATGGTGCAGCATCTGCTGTCCGATTTTCATAACCGCAGATTTTTCCGCCTTTAATCAACTCGCTGTTCTTATATACGGTATATTCGCCGGAAGCTAAGTTATATTCAATATAATTCTGCGGATTGGATGCATTCACCTCGCGAATATTGTCAAGTTCGCCTTCATAGAATTTCAGATAAATATCCTTGTTCTTTTGCGGTTCGGCCAAAAAGGCATCCGTCTTTTCTCCTTCATTATAATTCAGGCTGAAGGCCAGCGTTCCGTCTTTATTATACCTTACCAGGAGCTTACGCGGCGCACCGTCTGCTATGGTCAGCATTTCTTTGACGGCTCCGTTGTCATGATAGCTGCGCGAACTTTCCGCCAATTTATCCCGGCTGTAATAAATCTCCGCGACAACATGACCTTTATCGTCAAACTTTTTGGCAAAGCCCTGCTTCTGTTTTTGATAGTACGGAATATCATACAAGTGCTGCCCGTTTTCGGCATAAACCGTTTCGATTGCATATTCGCCGCGGTTATAACCGGTCGGGAACACGGCACGCAGACGGTTGAGGACATCATAACAGGCATAATTGCTTTTTTCGGGTTTGAAAGAGGAAAAATCCCGGCAGGAATCCGGCAAATCCAACGCAAAAGCTTTGGTTACGGTATTGGCGTTAGCTTCCAAATCAAGCGCCAGTTCATCCAACTTAGAGGTTATATCCAGGCATTTCGAATCAGGATTGGACAGAGCCGCAAGCTTGGACGGTTCCGGAGCGCGACGGGCATCTTTCGGCGCGGCGCCGACAATTTCGCCGCCGGCAAAAGAGATTTCGCGGGCATTGGGACCGTATATCTTTGCAGTTCCTTCCTTTTTGCCGTCTTTATATGCAAACTCCGCGGCAACTTCCCCGGTCGGGAAATAGCAGGTCAGCCGGCCAACGACTTTTCCGTCCTCATAACGTTTGCGGAAGGCTACCTCTTTGGTCGGGAAAAAGCCGCTCGCGGTTCCGTTTTTTATCCCTTGTTTGTAATTTATTTCCGCAGTCAGATTGCCCGAAGCGTCAAACTTTTGCTCGACGCCGTTTTTCAAACCGCCGACATAGGGGGTTATGCGCCGAATCATTCCCGTATCGTCATAACTTATCTTCGACACTGCATTACCGCGCATATCGGCGATTTCATATACAAAGTTTTCCCGATACGGCAAGCCGCACTTGTTATACGATATATCCCCCTCATCTTCATAAAGTTCAACCAGCTCTTCCAAGCTCAGTTTCACAACCTTGTCCTGACAATCCGCCGCATCCAGTTCGGGAGCAAAATTCAGCACCCGGGCATTTTCGACTTCCTTTATCACGCGGCCCTGACGGTTAAAAAACAGGGTTTTGCCGTCTTCCTGACCGACTGGAAACGATGCGGCTATACGCCCGTCGGGATAATATGTGATGATGTTGCCCTGGCGAATCGTCTTTTGTTCAGCCAATGGCTTCTGCGCGTCTTCTTTGGGCAGAACCCACGGAATTTCCTGCCGCAATGTCCCGTTGTTGTCGTATTTCTTTTCGGTGCCGATTTTATTATTCTCGTTCAGATATGTCGCCTGCGCTGCCAGACGCCCGTTCATATAGTAATCTTCCGCATAAAACCCTTTGCCGTCATCCAGCGTAGTTACCTTGCGGGAAACCTGCCCGTTGGGATGATAATAGTTCAGCACCTTTTTAACGACTTCGCCGTCTTTTATCGTTTTTTCGGCAATAACCTTGCCATCAGGCGCCACCAGCTTTTCAATATGACCATCGGAGATTTCCTCTTTTATTATTTTGGGCTGGTCTGTTTCCTCCTCTGCAATTGGGGCAGCCGGCGATACTGCACCTGCATCTCCGGCTGCTTTCGACACAGCAGCAGATGCGGCTTTTTCTTCATCCAATTTATAAATTCCCGACGACGCCGTCGCGGGCGCCTTTTCCGCCGGAGCGGCAGATACGGCATACGCCACGGCCGGCAAAGAAACAGTCAGCAACAGAGCTAAATTCAGCGATTTTCCCATAACAGCACCATAATCCATAAAGTTAAAAAATAAAGTTCTCCGCTGATGATTGAAACATATATATTATTTTTTTTAAAGCATTAAATCGGATTTACACAGAAAGCATCGGCAATTTATAAGATTTGGCAATTTATAAGATTTAAAGAGCCGTACAGGGCAGGCACATTAAATTTCCGCCTGCCGCAACAGGATTTCCGCCTCTTTTTTTCTGAGCTGAACGGATGTTATCCGATGTTCTTTCAAAGCTTCCAGGGCCTGTCTGAATTCAGGATATTCGCAAAAGCGCAGGGTTGACGCTTTCTGGTAAAACCGTTCCAGCATTGCGGCAATGGCGGCAAAATTCTTTTGTTCGGCACGGCTGAAAGGCTTGTCCCGCCCCCGCACATCGGCAGACATGACGGCAATAAACCTCTCTATATAGTCCGGGCGGTGAAAACGAAGCAGGTCAACAGCTATCCGGGCAAGTTTTCTGGCGGCATCCGCGGGCGGACGATGCGACACCATATGGTTTAAGGCACAAAAACGGGCAAACCCGGTATAAGCTTCAGGGATTTGCAGCCGGGCGGCTATCCGGCCGATAATCTCTGCTCCCAGCAAGTCATGTCCGCGATGCGACGGCCATTTTTGCGGATCCGTAGCCGTTTTTCCGACATCATGCAGCAATACGGCCAGATTGATCATAGCGTCGTCCGTATCGGCTGCTTTCAGCGACAGAACGGTATGCTCCCCGCTGTTTCCCTCAGGATGATAGTCCCGGCGTTCAGGAACATTCCACAGTTCTCCGATTTCAGGCAGCAGCACCGACAACGCACCGCATTCGCGCGCCGTCCGGACAAAAAGATAAAATCCGCGGCATCCCAGCGCCTTTTCCATTTCCTGCCAAATCCGCTGCCGGCTTAAATGCGCCAGCGCCCCTTCTTCTACCATCCGGCGGCAAAGTGCCATCGTTTCAGGCGCAACGGCAAACTCTAACTGCGCTGCAAACCGGCACATCCGCAGCACCCGCAGGGGATCTTCGGCAAAATGTTCCGAGATATGGCGCAAAACACGCTTTTTAATATCATCCCTCCCCTGATGAAAATCCAGAATTTCCCCGGTATCGGGATTTCGGTATAAAGCATTGCAGGTAAAATCCCGCCGCAGAGAATCCTCTTCCAAAGTAATGTCCGGCGTGAATTCAAATTTGAAATCACAATGACCCAAGCCGCTTTTTACCTCCCGGCGGGCAAGCGCATATTCTTCGCCGGTTTCCGGGTGCAGAAAAACGGGAAAGCTTTTCCCGACTTTTTTAAAACCCAGGGCCAGCATTTCCTTTTCCGTTCCGCCTGTAACCACAAAATCCCTGTCCTGGCAGGGCTTATGCAGCAACATATCCCGCACAGCACCGCCAACCTGATAAAAATGCATTTTCCTCTCCAAGAATTTACAAGAAATATAAGCGCAGAATCAATATATTGCAAGGCTTTTACCCGCGCATTAAAAAAAATATCAAAAAAAATAAAAAAAGGGGTTGCAAAAAAAAATCTTTTGGTTATAGTAACGGCAGTTTTGATGGCAAGTGCCATTTTGATGATGGGTGCGTAGCTCAGTTGGCTAGAGCAACTGACTCTTAATCAGTGGGTCCAGGGTTCGAATCCCTGCGCGCCTACCATAATAATAGACCTCGGTTTATCCGAGGTTTTTTATTATTGCGGCAGGTATTCTTACCCAACGGGTTCGGCCTTGCTTCGTAGGGCTTGCGCAAACAATCGTTTGTGCAAACCAACTTCGCTTCGGGCACTCGAAAACCTAAGCTTTTCATGCGTGGTTTACACCACTTTTAAAAGCAAAGGTTTTTCTCGCCTTCGGGCAAAAAACAATTCCCCAAATTGTTTTTTATCCCTCAGCCCTGCGCGCCTACCATAAAGAAAAACGGAAGTATTTACTTCCGTTTTCGGGATACAATAACCACGTGTTTTATATTTGGGTCTCTTTTTTTACTATCCAACTTTTCAGGAACAGTTCATTGTGGTGTCTTTTTTTGTATAGATTGGTATACGCAAAAAACGAATTTGTATATTAATGTTTAGTTGACTTATTAAATATCTGCATTTACGTCTTCTATATATTTCTCATAAAACAATTGATACATTTTCGGCGAATATTTAGGGTATTTTCCTTGGAATTTTTCTCTAATTTGTGTATCTCGTATTTGCATAAAATCATACGACAATAAACCGTTTTCTATAAATTTCTTAAATATTTCATTTTTCCGAGCAATAACACAGTGCAAATATTTTTGCACTTTTTCCAGCTTTTTCTTCTTAACTTTTTCTTGTGATAATAATGAAGAAAATGACATCAAAAAAAACGCCTCAAGATATGCATGCTTTATGCTCAATCCCATCGGTAACATCATATCAAGCAAAAAGTACAAGGAAATTATTATTTCTTGACGTTCTAATTCATTATTTAATCTTTTACTTTTCTGAATTTCCATACATTTTTCGATAATTTCTTTATACAGATGATCGATTTCATCTTCTTTGAAATTTTGAACTAATTCTAATGCTTTGTAATAATATTTTCTGAAAATTGCAAATTTGCAAAAGTTTTTCCATTCAAAATACCAATGATATTTATTGCTGGTCGATATTTGAATTTTATCTCCGAATTTGGTTTCTAACTTTTGACGTGCACGTTTGATATTTTCAGGCAAACAATTAGAATCATGATATAAAATATTCTCTCCAAAAATATTTTCAAAAAGGAAAATATCTTCTTTAATTGTCAGTTCTGATATGTTGGAAAAATCATACACGGAAGTCCAATCAATATCGGTAGTTTCTTCTGATATATTGACACCGTTGACTTTTAAAATATTTTTATAAGTATCCAAAAATATCTCGTCGCCGTTTTTTATCTTTGACGATAAATTTTTAATACCAACTAGACATGGAATATTTAATTCCCGCGCTGTGATGGCGCTATGAGAAAGAATATCCCCTTCTGAGGTTAAAATAGCGTGAGCTTTATTTATTGCCGGCATAAAAAATGTATCTGTATAGTCAGACACCAAGATGTTTCCGCTTTTAAAATTGTTAATAGCATTCTTAAGTTGTCCTGTTGGTAAAGAACTATCTATATAACAGACCTTACCTTTAACAACTCCCTCCGAAGCGACAATATACTTTTCTGTTTCTTTTGAAAGATGAATTTTTCGAGTAATGGGGCGAAGTTGTACAATCCAAGGAGAGCCTTGCTCATCAATACACCACTCTATATCGGAATTTTCAGCTATTTCCTTTCTGATTTTTTGTACTAATGCCACCAGCTTATCTAAATGACAGCTTTCCCGATGTAACATTCCCCGCACCACGTAATCAGAATGACAGATTTTATTATTTTTTATTTTATAAAAAACATTCGTTGCTGTTGTTCTTCCGTCAACAAGTTTGTTCGCCAGTCCTTTAACAAAAGATATTAGGCATATTTTTTGACCGCGTTCATCAAATGAATCTGAAAAACAAACACCTGATATGCGAGGTTTTACCATAATTTGGATAACTATATTCATTTTAATCGGATTAGAAACACTGCGATTTGCGCTCTCATACACCTCTTTCATTGCCTGATAAATTTTATCTTTTCTGATAGGCACATTAAGAACAGTCGAAAAAAAACCTGCATACGACTTTGATTGTCCGTCTTCCTTATCTGCTGAAGACCTTATCGCCAATTTGGTACAGCCAAATCTTTCTTTAATCTTCATATATAATTTCGCCATTTCTTCAGGGGTTTCAAGAACGTTATGAACCTCGTTATTTGATATCACCATAAAATCGGGAACAGGCAATTTATGTTCTTTTAACAATTTCAAACCTTCAGCTTTTCCCCCACAGTAATTTGAATTATTCGGAGACGCCATTGAACTTACTCCATACAATTGGGAGAATTACCTCTTGGACAAGGTATTCAAAATTCTTTTGTTCTTCTTGGCAAAAACGTGATTGATCAACATGAGTTGAAACGCTGCATCTACCTCCACAATACCCTCCTAATGGACAATTCCAACACTTATCTAAAAATGAGGATCTGTTATACATTTCGACATTGGCGGACATTTCTCCTTTTTTCAGCTCTGCCAAAGCTAAATCGTCTCGTCCTACTGTATAAGTACATCTGAAAACACGCAAATTTTTATCAATATATTGTACATTATCAACTGGTGTTCCTGACCAACAATAGTGAAATCTTTTTCGTCCGCGTTCGTTTTGATTAAAATCAAATCCGAAATGTTGAGCCAAAGCTAAAGATGTTTTCACAAACGCCAATTTAATATTGTTTGGAAACGCCTCTTTTTCATTGAAATCACGCAAATATTTCAACAATTCAGCTTCACTCATTATATCATCCGATGTTCCTGTATAGCATCTATCATCAACGCGTCCTATTTCCAAATTGACTAAGGGATTATTCCACCAGTTATTTTCCTTTGCTAGTTGTAGAAAATTATGGAGCATATGTTTATTTGACTTATCTATGTTTATTGTTACTGTTACCGGAATTTGCAATTTAAGCAACAAATTAACATTACTCACGACCTTCGCAAACGAATCTTTAGTAATTAAAGATTTTCTTCTACTATTATGGTAATCTTTATCACCGTCAATTGTAGTGCATATTCTACCGAAATAGCCGCGATACTTTATAAATATATCAATAAACTCTTCAATTTCCTGCAAATTAGTTGTTGGTAGAACCGAGACTTTATTTAGTCTAGCAAATTCCATAACCTTCTCAACAATGGGCTTATTTTTTTTGATAAATGGTTCTCCGCCAAATAGTCCTAGGGCGGTAAATTGCTCTGGATACTTTGATTTTATCTCATCTATTTGTGTTTGAACATAACTCAACATTTCCGCCAAACTTTCAAGAGAAATCGAGCGTCGGTCAAGCAAGGGATTATATTGCTGATAGCAATAAACACACCGACTATTGCAATTATACGTTGGACAGATAACAAAAAAATTAAATTTTTCTTTCTCGGCTTGCTGTAAAATATCGGCGTGAAGTTTTTCTAGCTTTTCTTTATTTTTAGAACATCTGATGCAATAATAGTTCCAATACTGATTAGTTGTATCAGCACAATCAAAGACATCAGACTTAGTCTTATTATCAACAATTTCAACAACATCGTTGAATGTATCTATAACCAACCAATGTTTCTGATTCAACTTATAAAAAAGAAGATGTGAAAAATCAGCTTCACACCCTCCTTTTCTTTCATCAGTTAAAGACACTGGAACTATATTGGATGAAGAATCGAGGGTATAGTTAACCATCGGAACTCTCTAATATAATCTTCCTGATGCAATGATGATTATTTTCTTTCCGTCGTCCCATCTTTCGTTGGCTAATGCGATATCAGACTCTGACAAAGAAACACCATATTTTTCAGCTATTTCAAGAATCTCTTGCATTTCATCTTCTTTAATGATAAATTTTTGAATTAGCATAACCTTATTGTCGTCTTTTGTCAATACCTTTTTTACTTACGTTTAGAATTGAATTTAATATTGTTCACGCTTTATAAGATACTTTTTACTGTCTTTGACTAACAATTTCATCTTATTAGCATTTGTTATTGACATTTTTTATTTTAGCTTTCATGGTGATCGTATAAAAAATATGTTGAATCAACAGGTTGTACTTGAATGAAAATTTGTATATGTTTCTGTTTTATTTATTCATTGCACTACCAGTATTGAAAAAGTCGCTTTAAGGCGGCTTTTTCTTTATATATCAATCACTTATTTGATATCGTATGAGGAGTGTTTATCAGGCCAATTCACGCTTGTTACACGATTGCCTATATAAAACCCTTTATTTTACAAGCGGCTAGTGCGGTTGAAATCTTATAGCTTTTCGGGATAATCATTTATCAAAAGTCGGATTTGAAACTTTGTCAGAATAAAAGTGTTTGATATTGACAGCTGCTTATTTTCGCTTAAAGTGCTGGCATTCGGCCACATCTTTCGTTTATTTCCAATATAAAGAAGAGATATTGGTGCTGTGTTGTTATACGGTTAATTATTTGAGGAAATGTTATGATTGAAATAAGAGAGGAAAAGATTTCGGAGCAAAGGGAAACGGAAAATGTTGTTCGCGAGGCATTTTGGAATGTATATTCACCCGGGTGCAGCGATCATTATTTAGTTCATCAAATACGTCAATGTCCAGCGTATATCCCTCAATTAAATTTAGTCGCCGTAAAAAACGAGACCATCGTTGGACATGTGATAAATGTAAAATCTTATATTAGCGGAGATGACGGGAGAAATTACGAGGTTATCAGTCTGGGACCAATTTCGGTACTTCCTCAATATCAAAGAACTGGTGTTGGTTCAAAATTAATTTCTGAAGTAAAAAAAATTGCGAAACAATCAGGATATAGAGCTATCCTGTTGTATGGTAATCCGGCATTTTATCTTAAGCAAGGTTTTGAGCCTGCTGAAAAATATTGTATTCGTAATTCTGAAAATATGTTTGTGGCAGCTCTTCATATATGCGGATTGTCTGACGGCGCCTTAGACGGAATAAACGGGAAGTATTATGAAAATGAAATCTATAATGTTGATGACGAAGCTGTTAAAGAATTTGATAAAAATTTTCCACCTAAGAAACTTATATCAGGTACATTATCGCAGCAATATTTTCTCGAAATATCTGCTAAATGTAAGCCATTTAAGAATAATTAGTCCGTGGATTGTCTTACTGCGCCTGTCTATCTTGAAAAAGCCGCGTCACAGCGGCTTTTTCTTTATAAAACATCATTTAAATATATTTTAATTCTGTTTGACTTTGGCTTATCAAAACTATTTTTTATTGATATTTATAATGCGAATTTATCAATCTAAATTATGTGATTTTAAGTCCGGATTTTGCAGTTGCATGTCCTGAAATAATACTATGCCATTATTTTTGCAGCAGTCCTCATTGGATTGGGCGCTGTTGCCATTATATTTATTCCAGACAAACGCAGAATATTTCAGACAACCGTGGTGAGGAAATCCGGCAGCCGATATAACCGCAGAGATTTCGGGAGAACATACCCGGCGTGAGGTCAGCAGGAACGCAGGCGGCAGCCGGAAAACGCGGAATATGACAAGATACGGTTTGGCACCAGAATATGTAACAACGGAAAAGAGGATGACAGAAAATGTTTCAAAAAAATGATATGAGTTTTATCAATGTTGTGGCTATCGGCATAGGTTCCATTGTCGGTGCGGGAATTTTCGCTTTGCTCGGCCAGGTCATTTTGATTTCCCGGCTCTGGACTTATGCATCTTTTCTGATTGCAGGAATTGCAGCAATGTTTTCCGGTTACTCTTATGCGAAACTTTCGGCTAAATTCCCGGTTTCGGGCGGGCTGACCGACTTTTTCCATATCGCTTACAAAAACCGCTGGTTATCAGGCGGTTTGACCATCCTTTATATGCTGACTTCGGCAATCTCAATTTCAATGATGGCAAAATCGTTCGGAATTTACGCCGCCCATCTGGCAGGAAACACCTTTCCGCAACAGCTGACCATAAATACTGCCGCCGTTATCCTGATTGCGGCGATGTCTTTTCTGAATATGCTCGGCGCTCAGGATTCCAGCCGGACTGAAACGGTTTTAGTCGCTTTAAAACTTTTGATTTTGACGGCACTGTTTGCCGCCGGCCTGTGGTTTTACGATACGGCCCACACAACGCCGCTGCCAGTTCCTGATGCCAAAAGTTTCTGGGGAAGCATCGGCGTTACCTTTTTCGCTTATGCCGGATACGGCGTTATTACAAATGCAGCGGGAGACGTCAAAAATCCGCAACGGACAATTCCTCTGGCCATTTACACGACGCTGCTTATCGTCATGACGCTGTACTGCGGGCTGGCTTTTGTCGTCCTTCATTATGTCGATATGCACCAGCTGACCAGCAATCCTAACGTTGCCGTCGCCACAGCCGCAAGGGAACTTTTGGGCACGGCGGGTTTCGGGCTGATTTACCTGACGATATTCATTGCCTACGCAACCGGAATCAACGCAACGTATTTCAGCATTTTCCGTATTTCGCGCGCTTTGGCCGAAGACAAGGAACTTCCCGCTTTTTATCATCAAAAATTCTGGCGTTTCGGCACAAAAGGAAACCTTTTCACAACGGTACTCATCATTCTGGCAACCGTACTTTTTGACTTCAATGCAATAGTCAACCTCTCAAGCGGTGCTTTTCTGGTTTGTTATCTTGCCGTTTTTGCCGCTGCCTGGCTGTTGCGCAAAAGGATTGGCGCATCTTCGGCAGTCATCGGCACAGGATTCCTGCTGATGCTGTTTATTTTTGCGGCCTTTATGTATAATATCTTCTGGTAGCCGGCTTTCGCGAATCAGTCATTTCTGGTGCGGGACTTCAGCAAAACCGCCGTTTCAACCGCCTTGTTTCCGGAATGCGCAGGGTTTGAAACATGCGTGGAATGCGCATTTTCCGGCGTATAAGAAGTTGAACCGGCAGCTGCGGGAGTGGAAATATTGTCCGGGGTACGGAGCGGCGTATCGGCGGGAGTATGAGACGCATGCGCACCGTCTGAATTCCGGAAAGAAGACGAAATGCCCGCATTGTCCCGGTCAGTACGTCCATCTGTCCGAGCCAGAGAGCCGTTTTGATTTTCCTCCCGTATTTTTTCCAAATTCCGGCGTTCCGTTTCCAAGTGTTTTTTCCGCTCTTCCAGCCGTTTCAGCTTTTCTTCTATTTCACGGCGTTTGCGGGCATCTTTCTCAAAGCGGCGCTGTTCTTCCAGCTGACGACGCTCTTCGGCCAGCTTTTGCTTCTGTTCTTCCACCCAGCGCATCCGGTCTTCAAATTTTTTCCGGCGTTCCATAGCTTCTGCCTGTATGGCGGCAAGTTCCGCCGCGTCTTCGGCCTGTTCCCTGGCTGCAGCCGCTTTTTCCTTTTTCTCGTTCAGGCGTTCGTGTCTGGAAATCTTATCTGCAACATTTTCCAAAATATCGGATATTTTGCCGAAAACGCGAACCATCTCATCCTGCGACAGATTGCTGTATTTCATGACCTTTTCCATGGCATTGCGTGCCAGAGGGCCGTAATTCTGCCCCAGCAAATCCAATGCCTTTTCATTTTCGCCGTTGCGCAGCAGCAAACTGACTTTATCGGTTATGACACTGCCCTGTTTGATGTTTTCAATACTCATGGCTGTTCCCTCCGTTTATTCTACCTGCCGGCCTTTCCTGCTTTTTCAAGATGCTGCGCTGACCGAAGCGCCTTCTTTTCTTTCTGTTCGCGGGTCAGCTTTGCTTCTATGCACAGTTCGGCAAACTTTTGACTGGCTTCCATATCTTTGGACAGGGAGATATTTACTTTCGGACCGTAGCGGTTAAAATTGACGCCGTTTCTCTGTTCATAATCGCAGGCAGGATTATGCCGGTTATTTATGACACAGGTATGGCCGTGAATTATCCCTTGGTTGTCTTTCGGCAGGCGACGGCCGCTGAATTCATCGACACGGTTGTCGATGCTGATGGTCGTTCCCGGCGGAAGCCTGCGGATAAAGTCGTTCATTTCTTGATTTTCCGCCGTTTTGTTTTCTTTCCGCCCAACACGGGAATAGGCTTTGTTTTCTATCGATACCGTCGTAAACAGCCCGCTTTTTTCCAACGGGATATAGACGTTGCAGCCGGAGTTGCTTCGACCGGCGCCGGGTTCTTTCTGCGGCCAGTCGGGATTATTGCCGGACAGGATTTCGCCCATTCCGGCACGCCCGAAAATATTTTGGACGCCAAGCGTACACTTGCCGACGGTTTCATCTTTTATATTGCCGGCGGCACGCGCCAGTTTCCGATTGGTTTCTCCGGGAGAAAGTTCATACAGCAACGCAGGGTTGTTATCTACAACCGCCTGAATATCGGTCTTAGTTACGCCGGTTTTCTGCATCAGCTCAGCCAAAGGCAGATTTCCCGTAACCGTCGTACCCATTGCCCGGCGACAGATTTCAGCCGCTTTTTGCTGCACATTTTCTTCCGCCCATGGTATTTCCTGCAAATTTCCGGCTATCATATTCCAATCGGCAAACGTCTGTTCCTCGGCATGAGGACGCAGAGGAGAAACAAATTGCTTTTCGGCTTCCGCACGTTTTTTCATCTCCGATATTTTCAGTTTGTTTTCCAGCCGGCGGCTGCCTTCGTTCAGGCTCTGTTCGAACGGAGAAGCGCCGAGAGAGGCATTTTGTTCCGGCAAAGGTGCGGAGCTGCCGCCAACGCCCAGCGCAACGGCACCATAGACCCACCAGCGCCCGGCCAATTTTTTTATTTTTTCCCACGCTGCCGCGGCATCCTGCTTCATGCCTTTTTTGATGTCTTCACGCGATACGGACATTGCATCCTCCCTGCTCCGTTCAGGCTGTTTTACAGAAATTATTTTACCATATTTTAAGGCGGTTGTAAAGCATTTTCGGCAACGGGATATGCCTGCCTCCGTCCGAGCAAGAGGCGGGAAAAGACGATGGGAAAGAGGAAAAACTTTTGAACGAATCCTGCGGCGAAACCCGACGGGGCGGCCGGCTGCCGGAAAGTTTACCACTGTCCGTAAAACGAAGCATTTTTGTCCTGTGTATATACCGTCTTGTCCGACGGATAATTGTAATAAACATATTCAACATTTGCCAAATCCCGCCCGTAGGGATTATACGGCTGAAGCACCCGCCTGTCCAGATACTGCGGAAAAACCTGGCGCAGCGTATTATCCAAACCGCGGGAAAAATCGTTGCCGAACGACGGCGAAGTTATAACATTGGCGACCATTATGCCGTTCGGTTTCAGACGATCTTTTACCATACGGAAAAAATCCGCGGTAACAAAATTCATCGGAATGCTGCGGACAGCCGAAAAAACATCGACAACAATCAAATCATACTTTTGCTTGGCATTTAGCATAAAAAGGTATGCGTCTTCGGCTATGAACTTCTGATTTTCAGGCAGCGGGCGCTGCAAAAATTTTTGTTCGGCAATGTTTTTCAAGTCTTTGTCTATATCCAAAAAGGTATAATTATGAAAGCTATCGCCTAGGCCTATCGTAAATCCGCCGGCGCCAAGAACCAAAATGTCCCGTGGAAAGTCCTGCGGCAGTGAGGCGATAAACGTTTCGTTGATAAAACGGACGTAGTCGAACATCAGATCCTTCCGCACTGAAATTTTAGAAGAAAAAGAACCGTTTATACGCATAATTTCAGATAACGCTTTACCTTTTTCCACATCTGCCGGTTCAATTTCTATGCGCGATACGGCATCGTCCTTGACCAGCGTACTCTGCGGATTCATCAGTTTTTCGCTGTTGACGGAAAAGGCAAAGGCCAGCAGCATTATCGACAGTACGGCGGTTTCTGTCCGGCGGCGGCGGGATGACAGCAAAAAGGCCGCGACAGCAGCAAGAAAGACCAACGCAACAACGGTTGCGGAAACGCCGATTAACGGCATCAGCACCAGTGTCGTCAGCATTGAACCGAGAACGCTGCCAATGGTATCCACAGCCATAAAGCGCCCGGTATAGTCCGTATCGTAACGGTGCAGCATCCGCCCGATAACCGAGGTTATAAACCCCAGGCACACTGACGGGAAAGCGAGAAATACAGCCGAGAAAGCAAAAACAAAACCAAGTGTCGAACGCACTCCCGCGGCATACAGAAGATAAAAATAAATTTCAATCAGATAATAAGAACACGCGATGATATACCAAACGACCAATATTTTGGCCAGACTTTCCATAATGCGGCGGACGGGAATGTACCGCATACGGCTGCCGCGCCGGTTAGAGGAGCCGGCGAATCGCACGACAGAGCCGATGTAATAGCCCACAGACAAAAACAGCAGGATAAAAGTAATGACAACCGACGTTATCAGCGTATTGGAACCGACAAAATTTATCAGCTGGCGCAAAACGAGCAGTTCAAACGACATACTGGTATATCCCAGCAAAAAGACGACGGCTAAAAGCGTATATTTCAATCCGGCGGTCATTTTCCCTCCCCTGATACAAAAAATCTCCGCAGTTTGTCCTGCGGAGATTTCTATAGCATACGCGGCTTAATTATTTGTTAAATTCGAGACTGACGCTGTTATTTGTCAAATTCAAGCCCATCTGTACCGACGCCGACTTTGACCGTCGAATTGTCATGGATTTCATCGGCGAGCAAAGCATAGGCCAGCTTGTTTTCCAGCTCTCTTTTGAGCAGCCGTTTCAGCGGGCGGGCACCGTAGACTTCGTCATAGCCGTTGTCCACAATCCAGGCATCGGCTTCCGGCGTCAGCTGCAGCTTAATGCCGCGGTCGGCCAGACGCTTTTCTATGTTCGCCAGCGCAATGGCGGCAATCGCCCTGATATTGTCCTTGGTCAGCCGTTTGAAGACAACAATGTCGTCAATACGATTGATGAATTCGGGACGGAACGTTTGGCGCAGAGTTTCCAACACCTTTTCCTTCTGCTCTTCCGCCGGCAGCGACGTATCGGTCAGGTATGCCGCACCGAGGTTTGAGGTCATGATGATAATCGTGTTTTTGAAATCCACGGTACGCCCCTTGCCGTCGGTCAGGCGGCCGTCATCCAACACCTGCAGCAGAATATTGAAGACATCGGGATGCGCCTTTTCCACTTCATCAAACAAAATAACCTGATACGGACGGCGGCGTACGCTCTCGGTCAGGATACCGCCCTCTTCGTAGCCGACATATCCCGGAGGTGAACCGATTAAGCGGGCGACGGAATGCTTTTCCATATACTCCGACATATCTACGCGCAGCATGGCGTTTTCGTCATTAAACAAAAACTCAGCCAAACTCTTGCTCAATTCGGTTTTGCCGACGCCGGTCGGCCCCAAAAACAGGAACGACCCAATCGGCTGGTTCGGGTTGGAAATTCCGGAACGCGAGCGGCGTACCGCATTGGCGACGGCTTCCACCGCCTCATCCTGCCCGATGACGCGTTTTTTCAGATAATTTTCCAGATGCAGCAGCTTTTCGCGTTCGGACGACAACATTTTGTCTGTCGGAATGCCTGTCCATTTGGAAACGACTTTGGCTATGTCTTCGGGCTGAACCGTCTGTTGTTCGGTCTTTTTCGTACTCTTCTCCAACTCTGCCAGTTCCGCATTCAACTTCGGGATAATGCCGTATTGAAGCTCTCCGGCGCGTTCGTACTGTCCGTTGCGCTCGGCAATCTGCGCCTCGCTTCTGGCTTTGTCCAACCGGTCTTTGATTTCGGTAATGTGCTGCAGGTTTTGTTTCTCCTGCCGCCACTTGGCGTCCAGTGTACGCGCCTGCTCTTCCAGATTGGCGAGCTCTTTTTCTACATCCGCAAGACGGGATTTGGAATTATCGTCGGTTTCCTTTTTCAATGCTTCCTTTTCTATTTTCAACTGCAAAACCTTCCGGTCAAGCGTGTCCAACTCTTCCGGCTTGGAATCGACAGCCATACGCAGCGAAGACGCCGCTTCGTCCATCAGGTCAATCGCCTTATCCGGCATATAACGGTCGGCAATGTAACGGTTGGCCAGCGTGGCGGCGGCAATCAGCGCCGCGTCGGAAATCCGCACGCCGTGATGCAGTTCAAACTTTTCCTTAATGCCGCGGAGAATGGTGATTGTTTCCTCTACATCCGGCTCGTCAACATAAACCGGCTGGAAACGACGCGCCAAGGCGGCGTCTTTTTCGACATACTTCTTATATTCGTTCAGCGTGGTGGCACCGACACAGTGCAGTTCGCCCCTTGCCAACGCCGGTTTTAAGAGGTTGGACGCGTCCATCGAACCTTCGTTGGCTCCGGCGCCGACAATCGTGTGCATTTCATCAATAAAGAGGATTATGCTTCCGGCTGCCTCTTCCACTTCTTTTAAGACCGATTTCAGGCGTTCCTCAAACTCGCCGCGGTATTTGGCGCCGGCAATCAGCGCGCCCATATCCAGCGCAAGCAGACGCTTGTGCCGCAGGCTCTCGGGAACATCGTTGTTAATGATACGCATCGCCAGCCCCTCGACAATTGCGGTTTTGCCGACGCCCGGTTCACCAATCAGCACCGGATTGTTTTTGGTACGGCGGGACAAAACCTGTATGGTGCGGCGGATTTCCGCATCACGGCCGATAACCGGGTCAAGCTTGCCTTCTTTGGCGCGGGCGGTCAGGTCTATGGTAAATTTTTTCAGACTCTCAAACGTGTCTTCCGCAGTTTCGGAATCGGCCAAACGCCCCTTGCGGTATGCGGCGACCGCCTGATTGAGCTTTACCGGATTAACGCCGGAAGACTTCAGCAGTTCGGACGCTTTGTTGCCTGCCGACTGCGCCAGAACCTGCAACAGGCGTTCCAGCGTTACGAACTTGTCGTTGTTCTTTTCGGCAAAACTTTCGGCCTCCAGCAGCAGGCGGCTCAATTCCTGCGACAGCGAACTCTGCACGTTTTCACCGGATACGGACGGCAGCTTGTTCAGTTCTGAGGCAACGCCGGATTTCAGTACCGGCAGATTGCCGCCGCTTTCGGTTATCAGGTTTTCCATAGTCGGATCATTCAAATCCAAAATCGTTCCCAGCAAGTGCAGAGGGGTTACAAACTGGTTGCCTTTTCTGACGGCAAGGTCTATCGCACCCTTAACCGCTTCCTGAGTTTTTACGGTATATTTTTCTATATTCATCCTTTTTTCTCCTTTATTGTGTTATGTAGTGCGGCGAAAAGGAGAAAATCAAGTGGGCAGCAGAAAAAAAGCAACAGAAAAGCTATTTTGGCATCTGCGCCCTTATGGCGGCGGCGCCGGCCGGAGTCAGCAAAATAACGGCATATTCGGAATCAACAAAGAGAGAACTTTCCGCCGGCCAGGCCGATGCGGCATTTTCAAGGAAGCGGCGCAGTTCGGGCGACAGGGAAAAAATCTGCGAACCGCCGTAAAACAGCGGTGATACGGCATAAAAGTTGAACATTCCGGACGGAATATGGCGGACAACAAAAGGCGCATTCAGCACATACGGTGCGGAAACGACATATTTTTCCGCATAATAGCGCGGGCGCAACGGCAATTCTCCGGCAACAACCGGCGTCAACGGCGCCGTATGCGGACGAACGGCTTCAATTTGGGCGGACACGCGCTCGACCAGCCTTTCCTCGGCGGTTTTGCCTAACTGCCATACCTTTTGCGCATAGAAATCCTGCCTTACCGACAACAGCAGGAACAGTCCGGCCAGTACCAGCCCAACGTTGCGCTGCCAGCGAGAACCCGAAAGCAAAACCGCGGCGGCACCGGCATACAGAAAATTCAATCCATAAAAATTGACGCGCGGCATATAAGCAATTTCTTCCGGCATTGCGGCAAGGAATGCGCTCAGCACCGTAGCGGCAAGGGCGACAAGCCATAATGCTATTTGCCATAAGACCCGAACCGGGCAGCGAAGACCGATAATCCGGTTAACTTCTCCATCAACCGAATAGCAGGCTCTGTCAACCGGACACCTGTCATAGGCGCAGGCAGCGGAAACGCCGGCAGCTGTTATAATGAGCAAAAATCCGCATATTTTCAAATCAGCGGGAAAGAACGGAAGCGTCGCCCATAGCTGGTTCCAGACAAGTTCCGCCGTCGGCAGCAAACGAGAAAAGAGTTCCGGCAATGCTGCCGTCTGTACGTTGTAGTGCCCGGTATACAGAATTCCGACAGCTGCCAACAGTGCCAACAACACTTTGAACAAAATCAGAGAAAAAATAACGACTGCCAGCGGCAAAACGAGCGATGACAACCACGGCAACGGGTCAGAGGCGGATTGATGCGGCGAAGCGAAGAAGGACTGGCGCGGAGATAAACCTGAGGCAGATTGATGCTGTGATGAACCGGGGGCGGACTGTTGCTGCGGCAAATTTGCGGCAGGCCGGGAGGACAACGGCGGCAAAAGCTCCCTTTTCTGCCCCGAAAGCCGTAAAATACCGCGGAAAGCCAGACAGACAAACATCATTTCCATCGCACTGGGATAAATGCCGAGTGCCAGCAAAAAGCAGACAATGGCAACGGTTTTGGCGGCATATCCCGGCCTTTCCGCCAGCATAAGCCCGCCGACGACAAGCGGCACCGCCGCAAAGTTGCCAAGAATGTTTATCGGGAAATACAGCCAACCGAGAATAAACGGAGCCAGCGCCGGAAGCAGTGCCGCCGCCAGCCGCGCAGAAGTAACGGTAAGACGCCAGTATGCGGGAAGCAGCGCCGTACCGGCCGCCAGCAGGGCAAACGCCAACCAAGTGTTAAGCAACGGAAATACCTGACCGCCAAACAATGCCGAATTAAGAATAAACTTGCCGTAGCGCCCCTCAAACAGTCCGGTATCCCAGCGCAAGACCTGCGTTGTACCTTTAACCCAGTCCCAATCGTGGTTGCCGATAAAGAATGTAACCTGATAATACAAAAACACCAGATTCAATGCGGCAAATACGAGCCAAAACAGCTTTATGCCGCGGAACGTTTTATCAGGCGCCGCAATGTTCTCACCCTCTGCCATTCATCCTCCGGTAATATACATAAAACGTTTCATCTTCCGATTTATCCTGCAATGCAAAAAAGTGCCGCGACGGAAAAACTTTCAGCTGAAAGCCGCCCCGGCGCCGGATTTTTTCCAGCTTTTCCCGATAAGCCGCATAAAATTCGCCATTAACGACAAAAGCGCGGCGGCGCAACAGTTCGTTTTCCGTTATCCTGCGGGAGTAGCCGTCTTTCCGCCAGTTCCAAGCCCCATAGCCTGCTTGATTGTAATACGGATGCAGAGCCACAGTGTTAAACGTCAGTAAAAACATATCCTGCGGGGCAATGTTTTGCTCCTGCATAAAAGCATATACGGCAGGAGCGGCAGAATAAGCCCCGTTACGGTCGCGGGTGAACGCGGCAGCGCTCCAAACCAGCTGGACGGCAAAAAATACGGCAATACCAGCTTTTATGCAGCGGGAATATTTTTGGGGCTCGGCATTCTGCCAGAAGACGAATAAAACTGCAAAAATAAGTATGCCGGCATGCCAAGGCTTAAACGGAACGATACACATAAACGATATACAAGGAAACAGCATTGCCCAGAAATAACGTCGGAAATGCAGAGCCAGACAGACGCAGGCTGCGAGAAAATACATAATGCCTATGTACAAAACAACGAGATTTTCCGGATGCGGAGATGCCGAAACAACTATTCCCGTCGTTAACAGACGAAAAACGTTGCGTAAAATAAATAACGGCTGGACGGCAAAATTACGGACATACTGGTTTGACGGTTCCGGCCACAGCATCCAGACACTGAAAACGGCAAAAACGGCAAAAACGGCGAAATCTGCCCGAAAACGGCAGCCGGCAGCCGGAAACGCATTATCGGATACGGCACGGCGTCCCGCACATTCATCCCACAGCCACAACACTGCCAGAGAGCAAGACAAAACCAACGCATGAGCAGACACTGAACCGAGAAAAATTAAGGCCAGCAGGCACCGCCAGGGATGAAACTGTCGACTTTTCCACGCCAGCGCCGCGGCGACAATCCCCAAAAACAGCAGGCTGTAACTGCGGGCAACAACATTATATTGATAAAAAACATAGTACGTCAGAGGAAACAAGTAACGAACCGCTGCAGAAAACGGCGCTTTGCAGACAAATAAAACAACAGCGGCAAACTCAGGCAGTACAGAAGCAAGAAACAGCAGAGAATACGGAAGCCCGACAAACAGCAGCAATTTCAGCCAAAGGTGCCATAAAACAGGCGTTCCTTCTGTCCGCGCAGTTGTTGACAACAACTCGGCTATTCCTGTATCGCGCGCAATTAAAAACGACTGAGCCTCATCGGCAAACGGTTCGTGGCTAAGCCCCAGGCTGACCGTAAGCGCCAGCCAAACCAGCAGATATAGCGGTATCAATATTTTTTCAAACGATTTTGTCTGCATCTGCGGCGCCTTTGCTGTTTCACCCGGTTTTGAAGCAACCATACGCAGTCAGGATAATTTTTCCGCTCCGGTTTGTAAAGTGTTTTTGCGGATTAATACACGGCAGGCCGAACGTTTTAGCATAATCTGCCGGGCAAAGCAAACGCACCGAATGATGTCCTGCAAACAGCAGAAAACCATGCACAAAACGCTTTCCCTGTCCGGGAAAGCGTTTTTTAAGATTTCCTTCTACATCAGCAGATACCCTCCGGTACCGGGCTTAATGCCAATGCGAATGTCATAGTAGTTGTCCACAGACACTACAAGGATTTTTACTGCTTCTTTTTCGACCCATAATATCACTACCGCAATCATTATAAGCAGAAACACAAAGGCCGCAGAAACGGCATCTTCCCCACCTAAAACGGCAACAATCCCGTCTGCATACACTTTTAAGACCAGTCCGGCCGCTGACCAGACGAAAAAGAAAAATGCCAGCACCCGGAACGTCCCCGTAATTTTACGGTTCAGCCATAAACACGCTGTTTTTCCCGACAGGCACCAAAAAACAATCCCTACGCCAAATATTATACTTGACGCTACAAAAAAGGCGATACTTTTCGTCTCTGCCAGCTTAAAAAACATCTCCGCCATACCCAGCAGAAATACGGCAAATATGGACAAACGGCAAGCCAAGCGTTTCAGATAATCGCCTTTTATCAGCTCTTCTTGCAATATTTGGGGAAAACTGCCGTAATACTCGTCTTTTCGGCCGAAAATGCCGAAAATCCGATATAACTTTTCCCGCAGAGGAATTTCTTTCTCAGAATCGGCAACACTCATACGAGCATGCATAATTTCTGCTTCTCTGGCAAATTCGCCGTTTTGATACTGCTTCAGAATAGCTTTTATTCTGGCCTGCATAATCTCTTTTTCAAGTTCTTTAATTGTTTTCATAATTTTATAGTTTACATAATTATTTTCTCTATGGACAAAACGTATCATTTTTTCAGAGAGTTGTCAACAAATTATTATGTTCGCACAATCAGCCTCTTGATATAAAAGCCTACGTCCTGTTTTTGAAGGAGATATTTTATCATTGGGATTTTGGCTGCATAAACTTTACAATTTTATTCTGCAGCCAATTGCTTTAGTTCACGGCTGATTTCCGACAGCTCGGCGGCGGCAGCGCGCACAACCTCCTGTACGGCCTCTGCTGCTGAAGACTGCTCCGCGGCAGGCTCGTCATCTTCAAAGAAGTCTTTTTGAATTTCGGTACCGAGAATATCTTTCAGGCTGCGGTTTTTAAACAGTTTCTGCACGCCTTCAATCGTATAGCGCCGTTCATACAGGAGTTCTTTTATAAGAGCCAGAAGTTCAACATCGTCCGGGCGGTAATAACGGCGGGAGCTTTTGGTTTTCATTGGCTTTATCTGGCTGAACTTAGTTTCCCAAAAACGGAGAACATGCGGTGCGATACCCAAATCTTCCGTTACTTCCGCAATACTGCGAAATGCCGATTTTGACTTATTGATTCCCATTTTCACCCCTTCCGTTAACAAAAGTTCCCGTTAAAAAAGGACGGCAACATTGACATTTCAGTTGAACCGTCCCGGTTAAGTATCTCTAATACGCCGAATTTTCGACCTTGCAACCCGTTTTATGGCAATGCAGCCTTTTATCGACCGGGTTACATTTTATCAACGCCGAATTTATCAGCAATGCGGCATCTTATTTGTTTACAGCCATCTTCAAATTCTGCGACGGACGGAAAGATATAACCGTACGCGGCGTAATTTCCGCTTCTACGCCGGTTTTCGGATTGCGGCCGATGCGGGCATTTTTACGTTTCAGCAAAAATGAGCCGAATGACGAGATTTTGACATCGCGGCCGGCAATCAGCTCGCCTTTTATCTCATCAATGACCATATCCAAGATATCTCCGGCATCTTTGCGGGACAAACCAATTTCTGTACAAATCGTTTCTGCGATATCGGCACGAGTTACAGTTGTCATTTTTCACCTTTCCTAAAAATAAATAATTATCGTTCTGTTTATGTTTAGAGCATAATCCCCGCAAAAGTACAATTCAATACTTCCGTGAAATTATACAGATTAATTTTTCAGATTATTATCAAAACCTTACCAAAAGTCCGCCCCAGGTAAAACCGGCACCCATAGCCGGAATCAGTACCAAATCGCCTTTTTTAATCCTGCCGTTTTCCACAGACTCGGACAATGCCAAAGGAATCGATGCCGCCGAGGTGTTGCCGTGATGGTCTACGGTAACAATCACTTTTTCGGTCGGAATGTCAAGTTTCTGCCCGACGCTGGATATAATGCGGATATTCGCCTGATGCGGCAGCAGCCAGTCCACCTTGTCGGCGGAAACGCCTGCCTGCTCCAAAACATTATTGCAGGCTTCGCACATAGCGCCGACGGCAAACTTAAATACCTCTTTGCCGTTCATACGGATATATCCCGGAGTCTGGGTCGCGGAAATGCCGCCTGTCGTATATAAATTTTCATACTGGGTACCGTCTGCATACAGCTTGGTTGCTAAAACGCCCGTATCGTCCGCCGTCCCCTCGCCTTCAGCCGCACGCACGATTACCGCACCGGCGCCGTCGCCAAACAAAACGCAGGTATTGCGGTCTGTCCAGTCGGTTACTTTGGAGAGGCTCTCTACGCCAATAACGGCGGCAGTCTTTATCTGGCCAAGGCGAATCATATTATCAACCATTGTCATTGCATACACAAAGCCGGAACAAGCCGCGCCGATATCAAAAGCGGGCGTACCGACTTTTACGCCGAGACGGCCGGCAATGCGAGCCGCTACCGACGGCGTCGTGTTATCCGGCGTCAATGTCGCGACAACAACCAAATCCAAATCCGCAGCGGTTACGCCGGCATTTTGCATTGCCATTTCAACCGCGTGCATTGCCATATCCGAAGTCAGTTCGCCTTCGGCAACGACATGACGCGAGCGAATCCCGGTACGGGTGCTTATCCATTCGTCATTGGTATCTACCATTTTTGACAAATCGTCATTAGTCAGCACTTTGGCCGGCAGATAATGCCCGCAGCCAATAATCTCGGTTCTAGTACACTTCATAGCAAGCTTCCTGTGAAAGTTCATCCAAATCAATATTTTCCAATTCGCGGCGGATAGAGCCGACAAAATCTTTACGGACGAGGCGGGCGGCATTTTCTACCGCTATAGAAAAACCGAACGCATCGGTTCCGCCATGGCTCTTGACCGACAGGCCGTTTAAGCCGACAAACATAGCCCCGTTATAAAGCCGGGGATCCATAGTCTTTTTCATTTTCCGCATAGCCCCGAACATAAACGGCAGTCCGAGTTTGGCAAAGAAAGACTGCTTTACCGACTTTTTGAGGAGATGCATAATCAAATGGCAGGTTCCTTCAACCGATTTCAGCGCGATATTGCCAGAAAAGCCGTCGGCAACAACAACGTCTGCCTTGTCATTCGGAATTTCGTGCGGTTCGATATAACCGATAAAATTCAAGTTAAGGTGCGTATTTTTGATGATATGGGCGGCAACGTGGATTTCCCCCTTGCCCTTCATTTCTTCAGCACCGATATTCATCAGCGCGACTCTGGGGTGTTCTATTCCCAGAGCATATTTGGCAAAAATGTTGCCCATAATCGCGAACTCGGCAAGATTGATACCGTCGCAATCGGTATTGGCCCCCAAATCCAGCATAACATAACGCCCGTTGACATGCGGCATAATGCTGACAATAGCGGGACGATGTATTTTCTGTATCGTTTTGAGCAACAATTTGGAAATAGCCATCAACGCTCCCGTATTGCCGGCGGAAACCACAGCCATCGCCTGACCGTTTTTTACGGCTTCGACAGCTTTGTACATACTGGTTTCGCGGTTACGGATAACGTGTGACGGCTTATCTTCGTTATGAACAAATTCTTCTGTATGAAAAATCTGACAAACCTCTTTCAATGCCGGAAATTTTGCAATTTCCGCCGTTACTTTCGGCTCGTCCCCATACACCAGAAAGCGGATATCCGGATTTCTTTTGTGTGCCAGAGCCAAACCTTCTATTACTACTTTGGGGGAATTATCCCCCCCCATAGCATCTATTGATATGACCAGATTACTCTCAGACAAAACCTGCTCCATAAAAATAAATAAAATTAATCAGCCAGTTAATTACTCTTCTTCTTTTTTCTGAGCAATAACTTCTTTACCGTCATACTGTCCGCATTTCGGGCATACGTTATGAGGTCTCTTCAATTCGCCGCAGTTCGGGCATTCATGATACGCATTAGGCGTCAAAGCATCATGAGAACGACGCATATTGCGGCGGGATTGCGATGTTTTTTTCTTTGGTGTAGCCATTTCTTTAAACTCTTTTAATTAAAATTATTTGACACGAAATAACTCCTGCGAACCCGTTCCCGGATTAACACAAGGGTTGCTGGATTAGCTTTTATATAAAAAAAATGTATTTGGCAAGAGTTTTTTTTATATATTTTCCGCTTTTTGCGGGAAAGGCATAGAAATACGAGGTTTTGCAGCAGCCCTCCTCTTGATAACAGGACACCTCCTCAGTTTTATCGACCGCCCAAAGTGCCGCCCGGCTATTTTTTTAATTTGGAAAGAATTGCAAAAGGGTTCTCGCGCAGCGGCGCATCGTCTTCTATCAGCGGGGAAAATTCTTCGCCGTCCTGCCGGGGATGGTCTTCCATCACCAGAGCCAGCTGCTCAATCGCAATATCGCCCAAATCTATCCGGCCGCCGATAACGATATCGGGGATGTCTGCCTCTATATCTTCGTCCAGTTCGCGAATCTGTTCATAAGTCGCATTGGTATCAAACGTCAGGGCAAAATCCGTTTTATAAGCCCGCTCAAACGGTTCCAGCGAAATAACGCTTATCAGCTCCAAACCGGCGCGCACCTGCCCGCTTACATCCAGAATGCCGCGTTTTTTCTGAAACTTCAGTTTTATATCCGCTTCAAAATAATTCACAGCCGGAACCTGAAGAATTTCCTTCAGCGTTTCAAGCTGAGCCTTGTCTGCCCTTAGCATGTAGCTTTGTTCCCCCTGGTTAAGCTCATCAATTTGCAGCGGATACGAAAAATCTTTTTGCATTCCTTTTTTCCTTGTGTTATAGGCTTATATAGTTCAATATATAATTGTAAGGATATCGCAATGTCAATAAACAAAGTATTTTTTTCAACGGCAGCGGCTTTGATGATGCTGGGCGCCTGCTCCAATGAATATTTTATTCAGACGGAAGGAAATATGCCGACGAAGGACGATATTATGCAGGTCAAGCGCGGTATGCCGCAAAGCGAAGTCAGAAAAATTATGGGGTCGCCGAGCGTGATTTCAAGCCTTGACCACCGTACTTGGATTTATATGAACTCAACCATGGAACGCATGGCCTTTTTTGAACCGGAAGAACTGGATCGCAATGTCGTCGCCATTGAATTCAATCACGACGGCAAGGTGGAGAAAGTCGTACAGCTGACGAAAGAAAACGGGCGAAATATCGCTATTTCCAAAGACGAAACACCGGTTATGGGCAGCGAAGAAACCTTTATGGAAAAATACTTCGGCGGCGTCGGATATATGCCGATTCAGCCGACCAAAGAGAACAACGGACTGTAAATTTATTTTTCATTGCCCCGGAAAAAGTATTGACTTAGTGTCAGAGGGGATTTATTATTTGTTGACAATGGGGTTTCCCATTCGATTAAGCTCCTGCGGGAGCTTTTTTTGTTTTAACGTTTGAGCCGTGCTTTTGCGCGGCTTTTTTATTTAACCACAAGCCGTACATCTGTGCGGCTATTTTATGACAGGAGATACGCATGAGTTTGACCGAACCTGATTTTGACGTATGGGCAGACGCCATAGAAAACTTCAAATCTGACAAGCATGAACGCATACAGGCGCTGATTAATAAATACGGATGGCCTTTAAACGGAGACGATATGGATTTTAAGGACTCGATAGAATATGACTTTATCAAGCCCTATCTTAACGAAGCCAAAGGGACCTACCGGATTGCCGAAAACGCCCTGTCGGCGACGCAAAGCGACGGCAGGCATACCGTGAACAACGATACATCCGATGAGCGGCTGCTGCGGAAAGAGGTAGAGAGATTGAAAACTCCTGAATTTGAGGGGTATGTGCCGCATATTTATCTGGATACCGGGGGATATATTACAACCGGCATCGGGGCTTTGGTTGATGACGAAACGGTTTTTAAGACGATAGACTGGCTGGTTGACAACAAACGCTCGGCAACCGACGCAGAAATACAAGCGGCTTATAATCGTTTTCAAGACCTGAAACGGCAAAAAAAATTCGGGCAAGATTATGGCGCTAACTTATTTGAAAAAGAGACTAATCTACGGGTACCCGAAGCATATGCAGAACAGCGTGCATATGATCATTTAAAAGATGATTTAAAAAACCTACGCTCAGAATTTAAAGATTTTGACTCTTTTGATTATCCTCTTAAAGAATTATTACTTGATATTGCCTATCAAACCGGGCCGATTACAGAGGAGGAATGGCCAAAGTTACGAGACGGGATCCGGAAACGCAATTTGTCCAAAGTATATCATAATGTTAACCGTGAAGATGCGTCGACTTCCCGTAACAAATGGGCCAAAGAACGCGTCAAGGCTATTCCGGCCGAAAACGGCTGGCACTGGTAACGTTTTACCGTTTTATCCGTGCTCCGGCTTCCGGAGTGCGGATAAAATAGCCGCGTTTGGAAGCAAACTCCGGGTTTGTTTCATCCTCGTAATAGGAATATATAACTATAAATGTTCCATTATCCGGGTTTAGATATTTGGGTGGGCGAATTTTTATAACTCTAGTGCGATGTTCTTCAGTGCTTGTATCTGTTGGATCTCGCGAGGCCTGCATTTCCAGCTGCTCTTTATTCAACTGATGCGTGCAGCGCAACACCACCTCTTCGGGCTCATTCTTCCACATTTCGCAGTCTTCGTGCCAAGTGGCACCGTGGCGGTTATCCATATCAAACGTCGTCGGGGTTATGGTTACGTCCCACAAATCGGTTTGTGACTCCATCTTGCCGTAAAACACGGGATTGACGAATGTTTCATCCCGCTGCAAATGACAGGATGACAGGGTTAACATGGTTAATAAAAATAGGGCTTTTTTCATTACTGTTTCTCCTTTTCCGGAGTGCGGATATGATAACCGCGTTTGGAAGCAAATTCCAACCTTGTTTCATCTTCGTAATAGGAAATGATAACAACATATATTCCTTCATCAGAATCCTGATCTTTTTCAGGCATAATTTTTATAACATAAGTATTATGCTCTTCGGTTTTAGGATTTTCCGGTTTCCGCATAGCCTGCATTTCCAACTGTTCTTTGTTCAACTGATGCGTGCAGCGCAGTACCACTTCATCGGGCTCGTTCTTCCACATTTCGCAGTCTTCGTGCCAGGTGGCGCCGTGGCGGTTGTCTTTATCAAACGTTGTCGGGGTTATGGTTACGTCCCACAAATTGGTTTGTGACTCCAGCTTGCCGTAAAACACGGGATTGACGAATGTTTCATCCCGCTGCAAATGACAGGATGACAGGGCTAACATCGTTAATAAAAATAGGGCTTTTTTCATTACGGTTTCTCCTTTTCCGGAGTGCGGATAAAATAGCCGCGTTTGGAAGCAAACTCCGGGTTCGTTTCATCCTCGTAATAGGAAATGATAACAATATATATTCCTTCTTCAGAATCCTGATCTTTTTCAGGCATAATCCTCATAACTCTAGTGCGATGTTCTTCAGTGCTTGTATCTGTTGGATCTCGCGAGGCCTGCATTTCCAGCTGTTCTTTGTTCAACTGATGCGTGCAGCGCAACACCACTTCATCAGGCTCATTCTTCCACATCTTGCAATCTTCATGCCAAGTGGCACCGTGGCGGTTGTCCATATCAAACGTCGTCGGGGTTATGGTTACGTCCCACAAATCGGTTTGTGACTCCATCTTGCCGTAAAACACGGGATTGACGAATGTTTCATCCTGTTTCAAATGGCAGGATGACAATAGCAACAAAACTATTACCAATAAAATCCGGCGCATATTCTACCCTTTTCTTTTATTCGGTTTCAGGATATCGCTGACGTACGGATTAGTCAATGCTTATTTACAAATATAACAATGACGAATTCCGGCACCAGCATCAAAAGCCGATTAGGAAATTATTAAAATAAGGCGTCCCCGGTTCCTCTTGCCGGGCTGACAATTTAGCAAGAGATACCGGTCAGGCGATTCAAACCTTTTATTCCCGACAGCCGAGGACTGTTTTGCGTACAGTTCATTTTGCTACATTGCCAACAGAGTATTTACGCGTGTATTTATTTATGCACCAACCTTAAACAAATCCAATAAAGCACGGCTATTTATAAGTATAAAGCAAATGCCCGTTTTCCGTCAGCCATTCGCGGCCGCGGGAGGCATCCTCTTCCAGAAATTCCACCAACGCCCAGAAATACGGCGAATGATCCTGATGCTTCAGATGCGAAACCTCATGCGCCACGATATAGCGGATGACAAATTCCGGCGCCAGCGCCAGACGCCAGCTGTAATTGATATTATTCAGCGTGGAACAGCTTGCCCAGCGGGATTTCGTATCCTTTATGCAGACGTTATGCACGGTTTTGCCGATTTTATCCGCAACGGCGGCAGAACGGGCGGTAAACTCTTCCAGCGCCAGCTTTTTAATAAAGTCCTTGACGCGGCGGTGCAGAAATTCAATCCCGCCGGAAACATAAAGAATTTTGTTTTTTTTATCCAAACGGGTACTGCCGCGCACGGGACTGTGTTCAATCGTATATTCCCGGCCGAAAAGGCTGATGACATCGTGGTTTTTGAAAAACTTCAGCTCCGGGATTTTGCTCAGGTTATCGCGTACCCAGTCCTGATGGCTTTCCACAAACGACACCGCCTTTTTGCGCGAACAGTACTTCGGAATCGTCAGAACGGCCATACGGTCTTTTTTATCAATGCGGAGCGTCAGACGGCGCGACCGTCCCGAATGAACGACTTTCATATCAAAACCCAAATCGGCATTGATGTCAAAGGTCTTTCCACTCAACAATGTAATTTTCATAGTCGGTTACCTCAGATTCGTTTATTAGTTTTCTTCCCTGAAGAGAAACGCCGGCTTCATGCACGGATGCAGCACGCCCGGTTATGAGCGGATGCCAGGCAGGCAAAGGCTTTCCCTCATCCAGCAGCACATAAGCACAGGTTTTCGGGAGCCAGCGGGGTTTCTCTCGAATCGCAGAGATATCTATATCACGACAATCGTTAACTTTTTGAAAACGATGCGCATAAATTTTACATAAACAGCTTTCCGTATCCAAAAAACGGCAGTAAGTGTTTGTAAAACAAATCTTTCCTTTGATTTCCAATTTATTCAGGCAGCACTTGCCGCAGCCATCGCATAAAAGTTCCCATTCGCGGCGGGACATCTGTTCCAGCGGTTTTTTGCGCCAGAATTCCGGTTCTACGTCCGACAAATCGGCAAAACGGCTCTCCGGGTCATATTCTTCTTCAAGGCAGTATTCTTCCGACATGGCGAACTTTATTCCTCCCGCTTAACCTCTATGCCGATAACGCCAAACTCTTTCTGACGTTCTGCCGGATAAAATTCCGCCAAAACTTTTATCAATTCTTCAGGGCTTTCCATTCCCGCACGGCGGCAGTCTATCTTTTGGCAGAGCGAGGCAAAATCTGCGGCGCGATGAAGAGCGACAACCTCAGCGCAAAATGTGTTTCTGCTGTCGGAGAAATCGGCAAACTCAATCATATCGCCGATTTGTATCAGCTTGCGCTTATCGTCGTACAGGCGGAGTTCTATATCCTTTTTTCCTGATTTCAGCAGATTGTAATATTTTTCCTTTACCTTTAGTCTATGCATCAGTTATTCCTTGATTCTATTTAAATCTTTCGGTATACTATTCAAACTGTATGCTGTTGTAAAGGGAATAATATGGATTATAAAATACAAACCGTTCATAATGCCGCCGACGATTTGCCGCTGTGCAAGGAAATCGTCGAGCTTACCCGGCCGGTAAGAAAAACTTATCCCGAATACGGCAAATGGCTGGAGGAAAAATTTTTCCCCGGCCTTAAAGACGGCAGCAGAATAATAATTGCCGCAAAAGACGAAACGGGACGGCTTGCCGGCACAATACTGCTCAAAAAAACGGCGGAAGAAAAGAAAATCTGCTGCCTGTTTGTCAGGCAAGACTGCCGTGGACGCGGCATTGCCGGAAAACTGATGCAAGAGAGCCTTGAGGTTTTGCAGACGGACAAGCCTCTGCTCAGTATTGCGGAAAAAAATTATCCGCAAATGCAAAAACTTCTCAGCCTGCACCATTTTAAATTTTCTTACCGCAAAAACGGCGCATACACGACGAACGGGACAGAATACTATTTTAACAACGAAGCCACGGAAATTTTGAAAAAAGAAGTTTTATCGCCGCTATTGGCGAGAGCACTGCAACGACACGAATCTCTGCGGTAGAAGAACGGGAAAGCAACAGCCAATATCACGAAAACTGTCCGGGCTTTACGGAAATTCCGGTATTAGAGAATTGCTATGGGAAAGCGACGACGAAAATACCGATGACGAAAATTACAAATCGTCCCACTCGACAATATGGTCTTCCAATTCGTCTTCAGACACTTCTGTTTCGCTGACGACACGCCCCTTTATCGTGGTTTTGACCGGGGACGGCGCTTTTTCAAACAACTCGCGGTAGGCGCAGGTCTTCGGCATCCATGCCAGTTTGTCCACATTGTCCGGCGACAGTCTGAGGCAGGAAGGCACGAGTTCACAGCGTTTGTCATATACCGAGCAGCACATCTTTTCTTCGTCAAAGTAGCGGCAGACGACATCTGTATAGTAAATGCCGCCGGTGTCTTCGTCTTCAAGCTTTATCAGGCAGCACTTGCCACAGCGGCGGCAGATATTTTCCCATTCGGACGGAGAATATTTTTTCATCTTCCTATCCCCTTCGTTCCGGCAGCCGGTCATCCGGCGACAGGTTGCTGAAACGCGCGTATTCGCCGTTCCAGAACAGCTTGACGGTTCCGGTGGAGCCGTGGCGGTGCTTGCCGATTATCACCTCGCCGAGGTTGGCGGTTTCACGGTCGCGCTGCTGCCATTCTTCGGTGCGTTTGGCAAAATGTTCGTCGGTTTCGCCGGTATTGCGTTTCGGTTCCGCGTTGTGAATGTAATAATTTTCGCGGAAAACAAACATCACGATATCGGCATCTTGCTCAATAGACCCGGATTCACGCAAGTCGGACATTAACGGGCGCTTGTCATCACGCTGTTCCAGGCCTCGGTTCAACTGGGAAAGGGCAATAACCGGAACTTTCAATTCCTTGGCAAGAATTTTCAGGCCGCGGGAGATTTCGGAAACCTCCTGCACACGGTTGCCCTCGCTCTTCTTGTCGCCTGAACCGCTGATGAGCTGAATATAGTCAATCACTATCAGGCCGAGGCCGTTGGTGCGTTTCAGACGGCGGGCGCGGGTACGAATCGTATTGATATTGATGCCGGGCGTATCATCAATATACAACGGCAGCTTCTGATATTCGCGAACAGCAGTTGCAATGCGGTTAAACTCGCCCAGTTCCATATCGCCGGTACGAAGCTTGTGCCCCGGCGTATCGGTTATGCTGGAAAGGATACGCGCTGCCAGCTGTTCGGCAGACATTTCCAGCGAAAATATCGCCACGCCTTTGTCGTGCGAATCCATCTTGTCGTTATTGCGCATAAACTCGGCAACATTATAGGCGATATTCATCGCCAGCGCCGACTTGCCCATCGCCGGACGGCCGGCAAGAATTATCAGGTCAGAATCGTTCAAACCGCCCATACGGTAGTCCAAGTCGTTCAACCCGGTGGACAGGCCCGACACCTTGCCTTCCTTTTCGTAAGCTTTTTGAATCATCTGCAGGGTCGAGTTCAGCGTGGTACCGAAATCCTGAAAGCCTTTCTGCCCGTCGCCGTGCATTGCCAAATCAAACAGCCTTTTTTCCGCTTTTTCTATCTGGGCGGCGGTCGTTTCGTCCAGCGTTTCGCTCATCGCTTCGCTGGCAATGTCGTAACCGGTGGAAATCAGCTCGCGGCGCAGATATTTGTCATAGACGAACTGGGCATAATATTCCACGTTGGTCAACGGAGAAGAGGACTCGGAAAGCTTTATCAGATAAGCGATACCGCCGACGTCGTTTAAGGTGCCTTCCTGCTCAAAATAGTTTTTCAGCGTGATGACGTCGGCAACGTGTCCTTTTTGAATCAGGCGCGCCATAACGTCAAAAACCTTGACGTGAATCGGATCGGAGAAGTGTTCGGCACGGAGAAATTCCGACACTTTTTCATAAGCCTTGTTATTTGCCAAAAGCGCGCCGAGCAGAGCCTGTTCGGCCTCTATGTTGCGCGGCAGGCGCGTTACGTCCAGTTCTTCCATGGTTATATGAATCCTTCTTTTATGCCTTTATCCCGGGTACCTTCCGGCGTTGCGGCGCCGTTCCCCTGTTATGGGTTATGAAACAAAGCGACGAGAAATGCACGCATAAACGCAAAACCGCTGTGGATATGTGGATAAACCGGCTATCCTCTTTTATTTTAAGGAGCTTAATGCTACAAGAAGTCAGTTTTCTGTTTTAGGAGAAGAAAGTGAAACACAGAATTTTAGTTGCGGGCGGCGCCGGCTATATCGGCAGCCACGTGCAAAAGCAACTGTTGGAAGACGGTTTTGAGGTTGCGGTCTTTGACGACCTTTCCAGCGGCGACAGGAAAAATATTCTTCCCGGCGCAGCATTTATCGAGGGAAATATTCTGGACAAGGCGGCCTTGAACGCGGCGATGCGGCAGGAAATTGACGGCGTGGTGCATCTGGCGGCAAAGAAGGCCGTCGGCGAATCGATGGTCAAACCTGAGCTGTATGCCGAAAACAATATTTCCGGCTCAATCAACATTCTCAACGCGATGGCCGAAAACGGCGTAAAGCACATCGTCTTTTCGTCGTCGGCGGCGGTTTACGGCATGCCGGAGTATGTTCCCATTGATGAGGACCACCGGATTGCCCCCATCAATTATTACGGCTACACCAAAGTCGCCATTGAGGAAAATATGCGCTGGTATGCCCGGCTCGGTAAACTCAATTACGCGGCGCTGCGCTATTTTAACGCCGTGGGGTATGCCGCGGATAAGTCCATTACCGGGAAAGAAAGAAACCCGCAGAACCTGATGCCGATTATTATGGAAGCCGCAACCGGAAAACGGGAAAAGTTTTCAATTTTCGGCAACGATTACGATACGCCGGACGGAACCTGCATCCGGGATTATGTTCATGTTTCCGACCTGGCGCGGGCGCATACGCTGGCGCTGAAGAAACTGATGTGCGGCGGAGCGTCTTTTGCAGTCAACCTCGGCACGGGCAAGGGAACCAGCGTCAAAGAAATTGTCGATGCGGCGGAAAAGGTCATCGGCAGAAAGCTGAACTATGACTATGCGCCGCGCCGCGCCGGAGATCCAGCCGTTTTGACGGCAAAGGCAGACAGAGCCGGGGAAATTCTCGGCTGGGTGCCGGAATACACGGATATAGAGGAGATTATCCGCACGGTATGGAATCTGGAGATTTAAGCCGGCGGCACAAACCAGTTCCCGGACAACCGGAGTCGTCGGCTGTGTTGCGCTGCAAGCCATAACGCCCAATTCAGCACGGCAATGTTTTATTATAATGTAACGGATAACAATGTAACGGAATTTGAATTATGTTAGAAAAAATACAATATCTTTTCACTCACCACGCGGTTTTGTCGCAGGAACTGATGTGGGTCTGCTTCGGAATTGCGGTTGTGGTTCTGCTGTTTCTGGACTTATGCGTCTTTAACCGCAAAAATGAAGTTCCCAGTTTTGCGCATACGCTTTGGGTCTGCATCGCCTATATCGGCGCGGGGCTTCTGTTCGGCGTTTTTGTCTGGTATGAAGAAGGCACTAATAAGGCTATGGAATATTTTACCGGCTTTTTGGTCGAGAAGAGCCTGTCAATGGACAATATCTTCGTGATGTCGATTATCTTTACCAGCATCGGCGTTCCGCGCATTTACCAGCACCGCGTCTTGTTCTGGGGCATTCTCGGCGCGATTGTCATGCGGGCTCTGCTTATCGGCGTCGGCGAAGCGCTGATTAAAAACTTCCACTGGGTTTTATACGTCTTTTCGGCATTTCTGGTTTATACGGGCGTTAAAATGGCTTTGCACAGCGCCAAAAAAGAAACCGAAAACGATGAAGACAATATTAAAAACAGCGCCGTTTACCGCTTTGTGGAAAAGTATTTTCCGGTTACGCACGAGATCGACGGGCCGCATTTTGTTACCCGCAAAAACGGCAAACATTATATTACGCCGCTGTTTTTTGCCCTGATTACAATTGAGCTGATGGACGTTGTTTTTGCCTTGGACAGCATTCCGGCGATATTCCTTCTGACCGATGACGTATTCATCGTCTATACCAGCAACATTTTCGCCATTTTAGGGCTTCGGGCACTGTATTTTCTGCTGGAAGCCGCGGTGCACCGGTTTGTCTATCTCAAACAGGCACTGTCTATCGTCCTGATTTTCATCGGGCTTAAGATATTCCTGCCGAAAATAGGCATCGAGCTTGAAACATGGCATTCGCTGACTGTTACGTTTTCCCTGCTTTTCGGCAGCATTATCCTGTCGCTGTTTAAGGAAAAGAAAACTGCCGGCGGCAAGGCTGGCGCATAGCCTGGCCAATGCAGGGGGTACGGATGATGGCAGGGGAAAAGCGGCAGATGACAAGCGGCAGCAAAGCTGTAAAAACAGCTGCCGTAACTTCTGCTGCGCCTCAAAATTTCGAAAAAAATCCGGCTCAGCCCCACAGGCAAGAGATTGGCCCGGCTGCGATTTACAAAGCAGCCTGCATCTATCTGTCCCTGCCGCTGTTTATTTTTCTCGGCGGCTGGCTGGACGGCGGCTGGGCAGCTTTGTTTCTGCTGCTGACAGCAACGGCTTTTTACAAAATGTACACCGGCATTTCCTGTCAGACGCATCTTGACGCTTCCACCCAGACATCTGCAGACATTTCCTGTAAAACGAATGCCGGCATTTCCGCTGACGAAGCGGTAAACATCCCCTCCCCCTTTGGAATCGGCAGAGGAACTGCGCTCGGACTGCTGGCACTGGCTGCCGGATGGTGTTTTTTTGCCGGAATCGGCTATTTCTATTACCAGTCGTTCGATTACCATTTCCGTAATGCGGTTTTTCGGGATTTAATCAGTTACGACTGGCCGGTTTTTTATGACAAAGCAGATACACCACTGGTCTATTATATGGGGTTTTGGCTGGTTCCGGCCGCTCTTGCAAAGCTCAGCGCTCCACTGATACAAAACGCCTATATCAATTTTTTGGCGGCAAATATATATTTATACATTTATGCGGTTATCGGAACAGCTTTGATTTTTATGCTGCTGGCAGCAGCAGCCAAAGCACGCGGCCGGAAACAGGTTTTGGCCGCAGCATTGGCTTTCATTTTATTTTCGGGGCTGGACATTATCGGCATTATCTTTTTCCGGACGCAGCCGCAGCCTTTTGCCTATCACCTTGACTGGTGGGCGACGTTTATCCAATATTCTTCCTTTTCTACCGGAATGTTCTGGGTCTTTAACCAGTTTATCCCGACCGCACTGCTGACGCTTCTTATCTTCAACGGGCGCAATATCCGCCATTTCGGCTTTTTGATTGCTCTGGCGTTGTTTTTTGCCCCCTATCCGGCGGCAGGAATCGGTATTTTTATGATTGCCTATGCCGGAAAAAAACTGTTGCAAAGCAAATGCAGAAAGCGGTTTATCGCCGAAGAAATCTTCTCCGTTCCCAATATCGTCGGCGTTTTTTGGCTGCTGCCGCTTTTGGTGCTCTATTTTATGACCAATACCGAGGGAATGGACAAGCTATGGTATGTTTTTGACTACACAACCCCGCTGCGGCTGATTATCTTTATGATTTTGGAATTTTTGCTTTATGCTGCAATCTTGGCACCGAGTTACTGCCGCAGCGTGTTTTTTACAACTGCCGTCCTGTCGCTCTGCCTTATCCCTTTTTTCCGGCTTGACGAACAGAACAATTTTTGTATGCGGGCTTCAATTCCGGCTCTTATCATCTTAAGCGTATACGTTATCCGTTTTCTTCTACATTGTTTTCATAACCGGCGAGGCATTATCTCCGGCGTGCTGCTAATTCTGCTTCTGGCTGTCGGCAGCGCAACGCCGCTTACGGAATTCTACCGCGGCATTCATTATACCCGAAAAGCCGGACGCCTTGCGCTGACTGCCGATGAAATTTACACTCTGAACAAACCCTTTGTCCGGATGCCTGTCTTTGGGTGGAGCGCGAACCATCAGTTTACGGCAAAGAACTACAGGACGGACATATTCTGGCAGTTTCTGGCGACAAAAAACCGGACGGAACAATAAGGCGGGCACGTTCCGCTTGCTGCGACAGAGGCTTGCCGAACTATCCGCGATGTTTATTTTGGGCTTATAAGTCTTAAAAAATATTTGACTTTGCCTATATATCATAGATATTGGGAAAAGGTTTAGTTTATAGGGGAAAAAGATGTTGGCATTCCTGATTTTATTATTAACGGCGGCGGGAACCAAAGCGTTTGCAAACCCGGCTTGCGCCGTTTGTACGGTGGCTGTCGGCGCTTCACTGGAAATTGCCCGGCGCATGGGCGTTGACGACGGGGTTGTCGGCGTCTGGTCGGGAGCGTTTCTGCTTTTGCTCGGCTATTGGACGCTGAAGTGGATGGATAAGAAAGGCTGGAACTTTCCGGGGCGAGACTTTACGATTCTGGCTGCTTCGGTGGCAATGATCGGCTTTATTTACATTTCGCATCTGGTTTATACGCCGAAGCCGATTTTGTTTTTGTATATTGACCCGTTTTTGTTTGCGACAATCTGTGGCGCGCTGGTTCTGCATTATTCTTCGGCGTTTTATCAGTGGATGAAACGCAAAAACGGCGGACATGCGCACTTTCCGTTTGAGAAAGTTGCTGTGCCGGTAGCCGCACTTGCTTTGACGTCTTGGCTTTTCGCCTATTTGCAGCTCTGTGCGCCGGCGCTGCCTGACTTAAGCAACATTTAACGGGTTAAACAAGACAGGGCAAATTGAAGGCACCAAAACAGAGAACTGCAACAAAGGAGAAACAAAGATGAAAAAAGCGGAAAACGTCAAAGAATTCGTGGAACGGATTGACGCGACGAAGAAAGTTAATCCGAAAGACCTGTCATCGGACCAGGATTTGACGATTGCGATTATGAACCTGATTTCGATTGAGGAACATCTGGTCTTTTCCGGCGCAAAAACCGGCAAAACGTCTTTTTACGACTTAATCGAAGACGTGCGCGAAACCCGCAAAAAACTGATGATGAAGATTATTCCGTCGTACGAGGGAGAAGTCTGGTGTATCTCCAAACACCTGCTGGCCTCATCCATGCGGCTGATGGAAGTCGGCACCAAGCAGCAGAGCCTCGGCAACAAAGAACAGGCGTACGACCTGTTTAACAAGGCGTATGACCTGTATTGCCTGTTCTGGGGACTGAATATGAATATGCTGAGCGTGGATGACGTCAAATGGGTGAAAGACAGCGCGGAAGACGTCAAAAGAATCAGCGAGAAAGTTGCAGCGGCAGTACCTGCGGAAACGGGAACGGAAACTGTCCGTGAAGCAGCGGAAGCCATAGAAACCGGAGAAACGGGAAAGGGCGAGCCGCAGACTGCGTTTGCCAAGATGAAAGCTTTTGTCCGCAAGGCTGTCGACTGCTGCATTGAGTAAGACGACGGAAAATTATTGCTGTTCATAACAAACATCCCCGAAAACCAAGCTCCGGGGATGTGTTGTGTATAATGAAATGAGTGGTTTTAATAAGAACTGACGAAACTTTTTCGTGCTGCGAGAAGCGGCGCTGCCAATTCTTTTGCGTTATGCTCCTTTTCCTTAGCCGTAATGAATTTATTCATCTCAGCCTTAAAAAATTTAACGCCTTTGTTTTTGTTAATCTGCTGATATTTGTCAGCCGCCATGTTAACGCAATCCTGATGCGAGGTTCGCAGCCCCTGCCCCGCGTTAAATTTCGCAACCTGTGCATTTAGAGCAACGACCAAATCATTGTCCCGCACATTTTGCAGGCGGTTTTTCAGGGTATCTTTATCCATTGTTTTGTCCAACAATTCAAAGATATCTTGTGACGAACGGCACCCTTCCAGCGAGGCGACAAACTCTTTTCCGTTCAGTTCTTTCTTAACTTCCTTGCTCATGGCCAGCTCCTCCTATAATAATTTTCTTCTGTTTATATTTGGAGTATAGCAGAATTTTGTCCGCTTGGCAAGGGATTTTGTTACCAAAATGTCATATTTTTAACGGCTGGGGGTTAAAAAATATCTTGACAGCATTTTCAAAGGTGAGAGGAGGCTTTTCAGTGGTTGCGGGTCAAAAAATATCTTGACAGCATTTTCAGGTTTGCGGCGGCAGAACCGAACGGAATCAGCAGCGTTTCTGCTTCATCTATAAGATTTCCGGCAATCCTGCGGGCTTTTTCCACGCCGTAAATGCTGACAAAATTCAGCTTGTGCTGCGCCTTGTCTTTTTTCAGCGTTTTGCCGACCAGCTTTTCATCGCCTTCAACATCAAGTATGTCGTCGGTTATCTGGAATGCGATTCCCAGATTGCGGGAAAAGCGTACCAGCGTTTCGCGTTCGGCGGCAGACGCTCCGCCAAGAACGGCGCCGGCTTCGCACGGATACCGCAGCAGGCAGCCGGTTTTTAACTCTTCCGTATGGCGGATAATGGCTTCGGGATTGGCAAAATCCTGATGAGAATCGGTGTACAAATCCAAAACCTGTCCGGAAATCATCCCGTTAAACGCACCGGCGGCACGCGACAACAGAAGCGTCAGTTCAACTTTTTTCGCATCGGAAACCGGCGTCGTGTTCAGAATTTCAAACGCGTAAGTCAGCAGCCCGTCGCCGGCAAGTATCGCCGTCGCTTCGTCAAAAGCCCGATGACAGGTCGGCTTACCGCGGCGCAGGTCGTCGTTATCCATCGCCGGCAAATCGTCATGTATCAGGGAATAGGTGTGAAGCATTTCCAACGACGCGGCAACAGGAAACGCCGTTTCATAATCCACGCCGAACAGCCCGGCCGTTTCATGCAGCAAAAACGGGCGCAGACGCTTGCCGCCATTCAGAATACTATAACGCATCGCAGCAACGGCCTTCTGTTCCGGAGCTTCGGATACAGGAAAATAAGTTTCGAGTTTTTGATTAAACTTTCGGGTATAAGCGGATAAAACGGTTTCAATTTCAGTCATGGCAGTTCCGATAACAGTTACGATTTCAAGCATTTTCCCTTTTTATTATGAGAAGAGAATGTTTTCCTGACGAGAGAAGCGGCGAATCTATCAACCCTCTGCATTATCCAACGGTACCGTGGACAAAGTGCCGTCTTTGCTGATTTCGATTTTTTCCACTTTCAGGGCGGCGGCGGCAAGCCGGTCGGAACAAAGCTTTTTCAGCGCAACGGCCTTTTCATAGGCAGCGACGGCGTCGTCCAGCTTTATGCGTCCGCTTTCCAGTTCGCGGACAATGGATTCAAGCTTTGCCAGAGCATCCTCAAAACTCATATTTTGCAGTTCGGCGGCAGGATCGGACACGGTATTTTCCGCACCGGCAGTTTCCGTATTTTTCATTTCTTCCGTCATATTTCATCTCCTTATTGATTGATAGCTTCCGGCCATAAAACCGCCGTCAACGATAATGTCCTGCCCGCTGATAAACGTATTTCCCGGGTTGCCCAGGAAAAATACGGTACGGGCGATATCTTCCGGTTCGGCCAAACGGTTAATTGCCGTTTTGGCGGCAAGTTCGGCACGCTTGGCCTCGTTATTGTTATTTTGAAACATCTGCGTATTGACAAAACCGGGCGACACGGTGTTGCATAACACGTTATACGGCCCGTATTCCAATGCCAGAGTCTTTACCAGTCCGACCAGTGCGTGCTTGGAACTGGCATACGCCGCACGCCCTTCGCGGGAAATTGATGCGTACAGCGAACCGATGCCGACGATATAACCGCCGTGTTCCTTAAAATACGCATCATTGGCTTTGACGATTTCCAGCAGCGATATATAATTGACATACTGGGTTTTCATAAACTCTTCCAACGGAATTTCGGCAGCGGGCAGCGGACGGTTATAGCCGGCGCAGTGAATGATGACGTCAAATTCGGACCGGTGCGACGAAAACCAGTCGTGTATCGCCGACATATCCGACAAGTCCAGTTCCGTACTGCGGGGAGCGACGACTTCGTAGCCGCTGTGCAGATAAAGTTCTTTTATTGCGCCGCCGATACCGCCGCCGGCTCCGGTTATAAATGCCCGCATACCGTCTCCTTTCAGAGTTTTATCAGTTCAATCTGCTTATTCGGCAAATCCTTGACACCGACGCCCAAAGCCGCCAGCCGGTCGCGGATTTCATCCGACTTCGCCCAGTCTTTCGCCGCGCGCGCCGCAGCCCTTTGTTCCAACAAAGCGGTTATTTCCGGCGTTACTTCCACAGTCTGTGCCTGTTTGGGGGCAACATCTTTCAGAAATAAGTGCAATACGCTGTCAACGTGCATTAAAAACGCCAGGCGGAGCGCTGCCGATTTGCTGTTGTCCTTCACAACGCTCCACATATAGGAAAGCGCCACCGGGGTTTTCAAATCGTCAAACAAATAGCCGTCAAACTCTCCGACCAGCTGCGCCAGCGCCTTTTCTTCTTCCGATGACAAATTCTTGGCACCGGCTTCGGCTTTGAAAGAGGCGACATAGTCGGCCAGGTTTTCATACGCCTTTTTGGCGGCATCCATCGCCTCGTCGGAGAAAATTGCCGAACTGCGATAATGCGACGTCAGGCAGAAATATTTATAATGTACCGGAACCCACCCCTTTTCCTTCAGCGTATCCAATGTCAGAAAACCGCCTTTGGACTTGCTCATCTTGCCGGACTTGTTGTTCAGAAATTCCATGTGCACCCAGAAATTCACCCATTCATGACCGAGGTGCGCTTCACTCTGGGCAATCTCGTTTTCGTGGTGAACTGGAATATGGTCTATGCCGCCGCAATGGATATCTATGCGTTCGCCGAGATATTTGGTCGACATAGCGGAACATTCAATGTGCCACCCCGGATACCCCCTGCCCCACGGGCTGTCCCACTGCAAAATCTGATTCTCAAACTTGGAGGACGTGAACCATAACACGAAATCCGACGGATTACGCTTGTTCAAATCCTGCTCGGTACGGGCGCCGTGTTTCAAATCTTCGCGGTTCTGACCGGAAAGGCAGCCGTATTTGGGAAACTTTGCCGTGTCAAAATAAACGTTGCCATTGGAAATGTAAGCAAAACCCTTGTCTTCCAAATCTTTGACAAAGTCAATCATCTCCTGTATATGTTCGGTTGCCCGGCAGACGACCGTCGGACGGGTAAGCCCCAGTTCAGCGGTATGGCGGAAGAAAGCATCCTCATACATTCTGGCTATTTCAAGAACACTCTTTTTTTCGCGTTCGGCCGCAACCTGCATTTTATCTTCGCCCTCGTCGCCGTCGCTCGTCAGGTGCCCGACGTCGGTTACATTCATCACATGTTTGACTTTGTAGCCGGCCAGTTTCAGCGTATTCACCAGCAAATCTTCAAAAATATAAGTGCGGAGATTGCCGATATGCGCATAATTATATACGGTCGGGCCACAGCAATACATCGTTACCAACGGCGGATTTAAGGGTTTAAACTCATCCTTGCTGCGGGTCCGGGTATTGTATAAATATACGCTCATTATCATCATCCTTATGTTTTAAGTTAAAAAAAGAGGCAGTCTTGCGCAGCTGCCTCGTTTGTTTTTTCCAGCTGAAACCAGCTCCGGCAGCAGGGCTTAGGAGTTGCAGCAACAACAGAAGCTGATTACAGTTACGGTCAACATTTTCCTCTTTATTCCTTTCAGGCGAATTTGAACGATTTCAGCAGCTCTGACAAGCAGAAGCCGAGAAAACGGTTCGCTGTTGGTGTTTTAGTTTGACCTGTTTTAGCGGCCTTGTCAAGCCCCTATTCCCAACATTGCGCAATTTTGTCGGTTTGTGTATTTTGTTGCGCAGTGCATTCGGTGAGCCCGAACTTTAAGCAAAACTGCATATTTGCAGGAATCAGGGTTTCCTTTTTTAAGCCAGAAGACGCTGCAATTCGCCAAGCCCAGGTTCGTCGGTCAGGTCAATTTTCAGGGCTGACACGGTTATGCTATCTTTAATGGCGGCACAATCGTCAGGGTAACGCCCCGCAGCGGGAACGCCCTCGAGCGAATCGGCTTTCAGGCGGCCATTCTCTATCGTGCCGGGCGTAAACCGGCGGCTGCCGTGGCGGCAAACGGTTATCCCTTTCAGCTGTTCAAACGGCACATTGGGAAAATTGATGTTAATCAGCGTATCAGCGCCGAAAGTCCCGCGGCAAATTTTTTGCAGCAGGCCGGGAAGATATTTTTCCGCCATCTGCCAGTTGACAACTTCCGCGCCGTCTACCAGCTGCGACACGGCTATTGACGGTATGCCGTGCAAAATCCCTTCTACCGCAACGCCGATTGTGCCGGAATAGGTTATGTCATCGGCAATGTTGCGGCCGTTGTTTATGCCTGAAATAATCAAATCCGGTTTTTTATCTGCCAATATCATATTCAAGGCGATACGGACACAGTCGCTCGGCGTACCGTCGACGGCATAATGCCGTTCGGAAACTTTAACAACGTCATTGGGAAACGCATCTACCGAACTGTGCCCCTGCATGCTGCGCAGCTTATCTGACGTGATGGCGTGGCTGGCACCGCTCTTTTCGTTTTTCGGTGCGACAACCCAGACGTCACTGCTCAGTTTTAGCAATTCCTGTTCCAAAAGTTTGATACCGCGCGCATCTATGCCGTCATCGTTAGACAGCAGAATCCGGCAACGGCTTAAGTCGTCAAGCGGTTTAAAGTGCATCTATGTTATCTCCCTTGATGATTGTCCAAAAACATCGGCATTGTCGATGGAATGTTCCGTTCGATTAAACGGCTGTAAAGCGCACCCTGCATAAAGTCTGCCAGAATTTTCTTTTCCCGGCCGTTAATGCCGACTTTTTGAATTGCATCGCTGATTATACTTAATTCATTAACCAAACGGTCGATTTCCGCCGGATTCAGAGGGCTGCGTTCTCTGCGGCGCGCTATGTGGGGAACAGCCTCTATGTTTGTAAACGGAATTTCGCGGTTATCGCGGTCGACCATCTTCAGGCTGACATTTTCCCCACGACCAATCATCCCCACGATTTCGTTAATATTCTGGCGGGTGCCGGCGGAAATGGCACGATGAACCTCCGGACGAACCATCCGGGGAATGTCAAAATTTCCATCCGGATTATTCAGGTTGTTGGCACGGGCTTTGAAATGGCGGGTGAAGTTGCTTAAAAAGCACAATTCTTCGCCGGCATTAATATAGACGACATTCAGCCTGTAGCCTTTGTTCAGAAAAAGCGCTTTCAGGGAATTTTCCGGCGAAGACTGGATATCCAACGCAGGCGCGCTGATTAAAACGCTCTGCCCGTTGGCCGCTGCGCCCATCATCAACCGGTCTTTAATAGCACCGGGTATCTGCCCGAAATAGTCGGCAACCAGCGGATTCTCTTTGCTCTTTTCTACCATACGGCTGTCAAAACGGCGAAAATCGTCATAGTCAATTTTTAATATCGTTCCGGGATAGCGCGCGAGAATGTCTTCTTCCACCAGCGTTTTGCCCGACCCGGGATACCCCAAAACCAGTTCGACATGCGGGTGTTTGTCGGCCGGAACGGATGCCAGCCGATGTCCGACAACGTTGCCGATAATCTTTTCAGCCTTATCGGACGGAATTTTTTTGACATCATTTTTACCGAATTTCGGATAACTGTTCAACGGGGCATTATTTATTACATACAAAATATTGTGGTATGCTTCAAGCAAGTCGGCTTGTCTGCTCATTGTCTGTCCTTTCTTATTGTTTTTGTCTTATGCCTTTTAAATAACCTTTTTTTAATTTTTGTCAAATTATTTATCCGATTATTCCCTTGCATAATTAACAAAAAAAACAATTTTTCCGCTTGCATTTTTGGCAGCGGCAGGCTAAATTTTACCGGTTTAATAATTTTTATTCATATCATTAATTTACATTTATGGTTTATCTTACATTTATTCGCTACGCCGAGGTAAAAGCCGACGGCTGTATTTCCGTTAAAGATGCCAAGATGCTGTTTCTTCTGGCAAAAAACATCGTTGAAAAATTTGGCAAGCCGCAAATGCTTTATGCCGCGGGAGACGACGGGGGACTGCAGTCTGCTCGAATAGCCAACCTTGCCTGTACGGCACACGGCATCCATGAAAGTTCGGCTCTGAACAATAAGGCACCGATACAAGATACCCGGGCTTTTATTGATATTGCAGAAGCAGAAGCCGGAAAAATCCAAGCCCGGCATATTGTCCTGATTTGCTCGCACAGCGCATTCAACCGCCTGCTACACCAAAGCCCCGCTTTCGGCAACAGCTATACGCTCTGCGCTTCGGACTGGGAAAAATTTTTGGACAATTATGTCAAAATATGGTCGCCGTTTGATTTGGACTGCGAACATCCCGACGAGGCAAGAAAGATGGCTGACCGAATTTTCAACATTCCATGCAGTACAGACGAGTCTATGCTCATCGAAAGGACGCTGACCGCATACTGCGCCATTTAGCATTTTGCCGCCCGTAGCCGGAATTTGCGGCAAAATTATTGCAATTCATTGCCGGAACCTATCTGTGGGCACTCCGTGCATTTCTCCAAATCCCTGCCATACCTTTACCGGGCGGCAGGGATTTTTGCATTGAGCAGCGCTCCGAATATATTCAAGCCGCAATATGGCGTTTGTTTTCTTTGACTTTCAAGTGAAAGAGGTAACATTTTTCGCAACGGGAAGATTTAAGAACTTTCATAATTGGAATTCCCAAAAAACAGATGTTTTTCCGGGTAACGGCATATTTTGCGGGAATCAGGTCATTTACCGAAGCGAACGCCCGCGTATACAGGCGTGCCAGCTGGTATTCCGCCGTTGACGACTTATCTCGTGCCATACCGGCTGATGGCTCCTGCGGAGGCATATACCAAATTCCGGAAACTGCTGCTGCCCTTTTTAACTTTTTTAGGATAAGCGGCGTCCAGAACATATCGGCAAATTTTGTATCTTCTTTAAAAAACAACCCGTTTTCCAACAACGCCCGGCGCAGATAGATTTTATTCCCGACATAAGAATACTGCGGTATTCTCCATAAACGGGCTTTTTCTTTCAATGAAGACGTGAACCCGGTTGCGGCTATATTGACCAGGATATCCTCCCCAGCGGGATTTGACGTTTTAATGCCGCAGCCGGCAATTTCCGCACGTTTTTTGCTAGCAAAACGGTACAATTCTCTATAGAACCCGGGGGAAACTTTTGCTCCGGGTTCAAAAAAGGCAACATATTCGCCCCGGCTTTCTTCCAACCCGATGTTCATTGCCGCATATTTTTCGGTTCCGGGAGCCCTGACAAAACGCAGCCGTCCATCTTGCATCATATCTTCAGGCAGAGATTGCAAACTATTCTCCCGGGAAAAAGGTGCATTGAAGCAAGACGCTTTTGGAGAAGCCGAGGACAAAGCAGATTGGTTAAAAAAAGAACTGCCCAAAGGAAATTCTTTTCGGGACGATGCGACACACACCACTTCAATTTCCGAACCGTATTCATTTAGGATTTGCCGCAATTCGGGCCAGACAGCCCCGGCATTGCGGCTTAAGGGAACTATTATTGACACCTGCACCATTTTTATCTCCTCTGCCGAGTTGGATATAGGCATTTAAATACAGATAAAAAGAGGCTGCAAAAAAATATTCTCCTTCTAAGACCAAATAACGCGGTGAAGACGCCTTCCGATAAACAAATTCATTTTCAGGCGTTTATCTGGCGGACCAATTCGGCAACGTTGGTAATAAACAATTTTACGGAAATTGCCAAAAGCACCATACCGAAAAACTTTTTCATAACATAAATGGCGGCACTGCTCAGATGTTTTTTGAAAAAACGCGACAGACGGATTGTGCCGTATATGGCAACGCAATCCAGCAAAACGGCAAGCAAAACATTTATATCGGCATACTGGGAACGGATGGCCAACAGCGCCGTCAGAGTTCCGGCGCCGACAAACAGAGGAAACACGACCGGGACAAACGTGGCATCGCCGGAAATGTCCGTCCCTTCGCAGACCAGATTAATATCCAGTATCATTTCCAGACTGAACAGAAAGACTATCAGCGCACCGGCAATCGCAAACGAGGAAATGTCAAGCCCGAACAGTTTCAGAAACGCTTCGCCGGCGTAAAAGAAGAACACCAGCAGCACCAGAGAATAGATAAATGCGCGGCGGGCGCTGATTTTTATCCCCTTGTTCTGCAGGTTTATCACTATAGGCAGATTGCCCGGGATATCCGTAATAGCCAACAGGACAACAAACGAGCTTAGCAATTCGCGTAAATTAAATTCCGATAAAAAATGCATTTTCCATCCTTTGTATTTTCATTTGGGTTATGCCCGGACGAGAACCGGGCAGGCAGCCGGGTTCTGCGACCACCGAGCGGAAGCCGGGAGAGCAGCCGGAAGGCGGGGAACCGAAAGAGCTGTCGGACAGCATGGGCTGACTGCGGGCGGCCGGGTTCACGTTGTGCGGACGACAGGACGGGCAGTCGGTGCCGTAACCGCCAGACGGGAGCCGAGTTTGGCAGCCACGGGCTCAGATTTCATCCCAGCCTTCAACAGCCGTGCTTTGGTTATACGACGACACGTTGGCTTCAAAGAAGTTGCCTTTTACATTTCCCTCGCCGTTGGTATCGGCAACTTTTTCCAGCTGCTTGTACGGGTTTTGGTCAAAGCCTTCATAACGCGGTTTCAGCCCCAGATCCTTCAGACGCTTGTTGGCAATGAACTTGGTGTACTCCTCAATCGTCTTTTCGGTAATGCCGATAATGTTACGGCCGATGATGTGGTTACTCCAGGCGATTTCCTGTTCAACCGCCTTGTCAAACATTGCATACACCTCGTCCAGATTGAAGAAACCGCTGTTCTCTTTCATTATTTCCTTAATAATATTGGCAAAAATGACGCAGTGGGTCAGCTCGTCGCGGTTAATGTACTTTATCTCGTCGGCTGTTCCAATCATCAGGCTGCGGGCGGCGAGATTGTAAAAGAAGTTAAAGCCGTTATAAAAATACACGCCCTCCAGCAGGTAATTGGCAATCAGCACGCGGGCAAAGTTGATATCGCTTTTGTTGTCAACAAAGTCCTGATAGATTTCAGCGATGTATTTGTTGCGTTCCAGCAAGACCTTGTCTTCACGCCATTTGTCATATATCTCGGCGCGTTTGGCGGCGGGAATGATACTCTCTATAATATAGGCGTAACTTTGCGAATGTACAGCCTCCTGATAAGTCTGAATCGCCAGAATCAGGTTGACTTCCGGAGCGGTGATGTATTCGCTGATGTTCGGCAGATTGTTGGTCTGGATACTGTCCAGAAAAACCAGAAACGACAGGATGCCGTCATAAGCCGCTTTTTCCGAGGCAGTCAGCTCCTCATAGGCGCGCTTGTCATCAAACAGCGAAACTTTTTCAGGAATCCAGAAGTTTTCCATCATCAGGCGGTAGACTTTGTTCGCCCACTGGTATTTGACGTTGTTCAGATTAAACAGGTTGGTAACGTTGCCGCCAATCATACGGCGGTTGATGATTTCGTCATTTCCGTTAACGTTAAAAAGTTTTTTTCTCTGCATTTTTCTCTCCTATCCGGCGCAGCTGACGCATTCCGTCTTTTCCAGACTGGAACCGTCCTTTTGAATGGTGCGGGTGTAATAAAGGGTTTTGATGTCCTTTTTCCAGGCGCTCATTATCGTATTGTAAATGTCTTTGGCGCGAATGTTGCGGTTTAAGTTATACATCAGCTCAATGGAAATACCGGTATCAATCCACTTGTTAATGCGTGCCATAATGTCAACGACAGTTTCCTGGCTGATGTTGCGGTTTTCCTGATAGAACCAGAACTTGTCGCGAATATACGGCGGGCAGTTCGGAATGGAGCCTTTGCCGTGGGTTTCCACAAAGAACTTGCTGTAAACAGGCAGCACCGACGCCGAGCATCCCTGTATCAGCGAAGAACTGGTATTGGGCGCAATCGCCGCTATCTGGCTGTTGCGAATGCCGTATTTCTGCAAATCGGCAAAGAGTTCGTTCCAGGCTTCGGGATATTTGGCATTTTTATTGAACCATATCTGGTCGTGCCCCAAGATGATGCCCCTGCTCCAGTCCGACCCCTCATAAGCGCCGAACGTTCCCTTTTCTTTGGCCAGTTTAACGGAAGCGCGGATATTATACAGCGCAATTTTTTCAAACAACTCATCAACGTAATCCGCCGACAGAATATACGGGATATTGTTTTTGGCCAGCATATCGGCCAGCCCCATCGCACCGACGCCGATAGTGCGGTAGCGCTTGTTGTGCTCCTGACCTTCCAGCACCGGAACGCGGGTAAAGTCTATCGCATTGTCCAACAGGCGTACGGAAGTTTCGCAGACGCTCTCCAGCTCCGCATCCGACTCGATATTCGCCAGATTGATTGACACCAGATTGCAGACGTGAACCAGACCGCCCTCCGCGGTGCGGACGACCCTGCCGTTCTCCAAAACGTCTTCGCCAATATGGCTCGGGCGGACGTTACTGTGCGACTCGGTACAAAGGTTGGTGCCGACAATAACACCGTCATGCTTGTTGGGATTGTAGCGGTTCAGCGTATCCTTAAACGCGATATACGGCATACCGGTTTCTATCTGCGAACGCATAATTTTTTTCAGCAACTCTTTGGCCGGATAAAACTTAAACAGTTCCAATTTGCCAAACGAGGCTTCCAGGTACAGCTGATTGTAGGCTTTTTCAAAATCTTTTCCCCAGAGGTCTGCCAGCTCGATACCGTATTTGGTACGCACCTCGTGCGGGTCAACCATCAGCCAGTCTTCGTTGTTTTCCACCTTTTGCATAAACAAATCCGACACAACCACCTGCGGGAAAATGTCATAGGCCTTCATGCGCTGGTCGCCGTTTTCGGTCCGCAGTTCCAGAAAATCCTCAATATCCAGATGCCACATATCCAGCGACACGGTTACGGCGCCCTTGCGTTTGCCCTGCTGGTTGACGGCCACTGCGGTATCATTCAAAATACGAATCCACGGGATAACGCCGCCGGAGGAATTCTTTATCCCCTTGATGCGGGCGCCTTTGGCACGGACGCGGGAAATGTTCACCCCTACCCCGCCGCCGAATTTGGAAATTGATGACACCTGGTCTATGACATAAAAAATCGACTCGCGCGTGTCTTCCATTGCGGTGATGAAGCAAGAACTGAGATTACCGTTCGGACGGCGCAAGTTCATCAAAAGCGGCGTGCCAAGCGAGATTTTGCGGTCAGCCAGTTTTTCGTAAGTATCCTTAACTTTGGCCATACGCGCGGCTTTGTCTTCGTCCTGTTCTATCAGCAGCGCAATGGACAAGAACATATCCTGCGGCAATTCAACAATTTTATCGCCGTATTCACAGAGATAGCGTTTCAGCAGCAGATTGGCACCGGCATAGTCATAAACGAAGTCAAAATCGGGATTAATAAAGGACGCAGCTTCGGCAATTTCCTCCGTCGTATATTTTTCCGCAATTACAGTGCTGTATATTCCGTTATTGACAGCGTACTTTAGAAACGACACATAATCATACGGCGGTTCGTTCTTCGGCATATTCCGGGCAAGGGAAACCTGTTTGTACAATGCAAGCATCTTCAGCCGGCCGGCAACGTTCTTCCATTCCGGCTCTTCAACCGACGTCAGGCTTAAAACGTTCATCGTCAGAGCATTAAACAAGTCTGCTGTCGTCATACCGTCTTTTATATATTCATCCAGATTCAACAGCGGCTTTTGCGAATCCAGCGGAAAGCCCCGGCAGACATCCGTCAGCAACTTTTGAAGTTTAAAAATTGAAAATTCCTGCACGGCGCCGCCGCGTTTTATCAGGTTAAGTGCCATATCATTCCCTCTTTTGCTTTTGTTATTATCCGTCTGCAGTATACGGAGAGGTTTTGATGCTGTAAAGAGAGGGAAAAAGTTATGCTAAAGATTTTTACGGATACACCAGTTCAAGACCGCTGATGTAAGGTTTTTCCCAAATTTCCGTTATTTCTTTCCTTGTTTTATTCAACAGATAAAACTGATTTTCCCCTTGTTCCTGCGGTATTTTCAGGTCTTTCGGAACATATATATCTGTCAACAATTCAGTATCACGGCAATCCAATGTTTTTGCCGTTTCCGCCAGAAACAGGCAAATAAAAAATAAATATTAAATTTCGTTTCGTCGCCCACCCTTACCTATTCATATTACTTAAATTTGATAGTTGTATAACATGTGTCATAAGTCAAATGATTTATATAACTTTATTCTACGCTTACCATTTATTCAAAAATTTTTAACAATAGAAAAAAATGCTTGCTTTTATATTTTTTTAGTATAAAAGTACTTTTGTTCGTTTATGCGGACATTTTTTACTATAATGTTGGGGTGTCGCCAAGTGGTAAGGCATCGGCTTTTGGTGCCGACATTCGTTGGTTCGAATCCAGCCACCCCAGCCAGACTGGAGAAGAGTTGCGTTTTTTGACGCAACTCTTTGATTTTTAAAAGCAATTTTCAGCCCGAACGATTTTGCGTTTTCATCCGTTTTATTATCCTCAAGGTCTTGGTTTTCCTCGTGTTGCGAGCCTTGTAAAAATTTGCTTCCTTTTTCGTAAAAATACGCTTTTTCAAACTCGTTGAACGGAAAATTCAGCTCATACGTCAATTCTCCTTCCGTTAATATCATTTCCTTAAAAACAAATTTTAACAACAGGTGCTTCAGCTCAAGATTATCGGATTTGGCAAACACTCTTCCTGCCTGCGATGCAAGATTTATGAGATCTGATATCGTTGAAGTGAAGGAATTTCCCGTCTTTTCATAGGTTTTAATCTTTCTTCCCATACGGTCAATTTTGAGTTGGATTTCATTGCGCTTGGTTTCAAACGTTTCTCGGTCAAGCTCTCCGTCCAAACGCAAATCAAACAAATTATCCAATTTTGCCTTCATTTTTTCCTGTTCCTGTCTCAGCTTTCCGATTTCCTGCTGACAGTATTGTTTTTCTGAAATTTCAGCATTTTTAATATCTTCATACAACGGATTTATTAAGGAATCCGGTATTTTGATACGGTTTAGAACGGTTTCTATCATGCTTAAAACATCTTGTTCCGGGATGTATCGCCTCTGCCCGGTTTTGGTGTAACAAACCACCCACGAATAGTATTTCCTTCTCAGTTGGTCTTCACAGGGACAAACTCTTCCCGTTCTTCCGCAGGTGATTAAACCTCTCAGCACAAAAGGCTTTTGGCTGTATTTCAGCCCCGCGCCGTTATGATTGTTCAGGGCCTTCTGCTTTTGGCATTGCTCCCAAAGCTCTTGGCGAAATCAGCGTCGGATAAACATGTTTGATAATGCCTCGTTTGGTTTTCATCTCGCCGTAATAAAAAGGATTGTCCAATATATAGTAGATACTGGAATTGACCAGTTTTTTACCGGCTCTGGTCTTAAGTCCCATTAAATCGGCAAAATGCACGGCTTCCAATATGCTCATCTTACCGAGAGCATAAAGTTCAAAGATTTGCTTGATGATACCGGCTTCCGGTTCTTTGAGGCGAATATTATGTTTGCCCCGTTCATCGACATAATTTTCATACCCGAGCGGCGCTACGCCGCATCTTTCCCCGTTTTTGGTTTTCAACTCCGTAGAGCGGCGGACATTCTCGGAAAGCTGCAAAACATAGGCTTTGGCTCCCATGACCGAGAAGTCCCAACGCATGATATCGGCCGAGGTGGATTTGCTGTTTAATATCATCCCTTCCCGATAAAAATGCAGCTCAATCTTGTCTTGACGCATCAGTTCATCAAGAAGCACGCTTTCTTTGAAACTCCTTTGCACTCTGTCAACCGTATCGGCCACAATCGCTATGGTTTCCTTTTGTTTCTTGCAAAAATTTATCATCTCCATAAAACGCTTACGTTCGCCGCGGGTGGAACTTTCGATAATTTCAAAGCGCTTGATAACATCAAGCTCCCTTCTTTCGGCATATTCTTCCAAGCGTTTACTTTGAGCGCGCAGGCTCAATCGCTCTTCCTGCATTTTGGTTGACACACGTGTCAGTATGACGGCTTTCATTTTCTTTAATCTCCTGTTTGATTGATAACATACACCTTGCAAAACCTGTCAGGTTGCGAACACCTTGTTTCAGTTCTTCCTCGGTTTTGGGGACGGATGCAATGTTTCTCAATGCTTCGGTTAAACTTATTGTCATTTTATCTTTCCCTTAATCGAACTCAATCTAATATATTGTTTTGTCCTGGTTTTATTGCAAAGGGGCTTATTTTTGATAAGCCCCGGACACTTTTAATTAAACCCGTTCAGAAACATATTGATTCTGTTCGTTTTGGCGGGCAGCTTCGGATTGTATATACATTTCATGAAGCATCGGCTCAGCGGCGGCAAGCGTTCTCTGTCTTGTTTCCTCTACTTTTCGGGCATATTCTTCCTGTCTTTCCTTGGCTTTTTGCTCGCGTTCGGCCTTTTTCTTATTTTTCCGGCGCTCGTTGGCTTCTTTTTTGCGCACCGCGGCATTATCAATCTCTTTGGCCAGAAAGTCGGTAATGTCCTCATTAAACTCACCGGCCTCAACGCTGTTGTAGAAATCAAATAAGAAGCTTATTTTCTGCTGAGTATCCAGCAAATCCAACGAATAGCGGACAATACGTTTGCCACCCAGACGAAGCGTAAAAATTGAATTCTTTTCCGTATCAATAATCAGCTTGTTCATGCGGTTTTGCAAATTCCAGCTGTCTTCCTTGAAGTTTCTGATATTATCGGTCAAAAGTTTCAAAATCCGTTCTTTGGCCGTTTCCAAGGTCAGCTTGCCTTCGTCTTTTGAGGTTTCAATCTTAAAAGCGTTATATTTTTCCAAAAAGTTTTTCATTTTAATTTTCCTTTCAAAAGTAGGGTTTTCGTTAAAAAAAGAGCATAATAATTCTGTATGGCACTTTGGTACTTCCTCCGAGCCATTGAGGTTAAATGTTTAATTTTATTAGAAAATCAGTTAATTATGGCAGTCTGTCACATAAACCACGTCATCGGCGGCAAACGGACAGCGCTTTTCGGTTACGTAATAAAAATCTCCGGCCGTGGAAATAAAGGCATAAACACCGCGCGGGTCAGCAATGACATCTTTATAGCGTCTGATGCCTTTAATGATAAAGCTGTCAAAATGAGTTGATACTTTTTCATAGATTTTGTGATCATCTCCAAAAGCAAACCCATACTGACGTAAAATGCCGTCCTGCTCATCAACAGTTCGGGCTTCATCGGTATCAATGCCCTCTTCTGCGGCAAATGCTGCAAAATCGGCATAACGCGCAAGTTTCCAACATCCGTATTGATGAACCGCCTCGTCCGCCACCGGCATAAATCCCTGCAATTTCTTCAGCAATTCTTCCGGCGTAAAATCAGCGGTTTTGGCAACCAGTCGGTAATGCATGATTTTTCTCCTAGCAGGCAAAACGAGCGACATTGAGAAGATTTTTTAAGTTTTCAGCCTCTTTTTTGAAACGATATTTTTTCAGCAAAGAAGCGATAATGTAAGTTAATATGGTCATTTTATTTTCCTTTCGGTTTAATGGTTAAATTATGGCATTGCTGCCTGACACGGTTAGTATGAGAGAAAAACAAAATGCAAGTCAACAGATTGTTTTTTTCAAGGTTTTTCTCGAAACTCGGTTTTAAATGTATTTAAATGGATATGTGTGGATATAGCGGGGTAAAAAGTTTTGCAAGATTTTGCTTAAAACCGGATAATTTTGTTTTAATCAGCAAAAGAATCGCAGAAACGGCATGATTTTATTAAATGAAATTAAACTTGTTTGCGATTATCCTAGCAAAAAAAGAAAGTAGGAAATTGTTGAGGGCGCATGGTGCATTTTAATTTCAAACAGGGGCTTTTCCAGGCAAAAGGCGAGATTTTGCAATATATCGGCGAGGACGGGAAAGAGTACATTCCGTATGATTATAATTTTGAAGAAGACATCGTGCCGGCCATCAACAACCTGATACCCGGCAATGAAACATTACCAATCCGACGGGAACTTAAAAACATTAAGGTATTTTTGCAAGGAAGTCTGGTCGGGCTTTGTTTTAAGGGTTTTGATTTCGGCGATGTGGTTGCGGCCGGTGCTTTATTCGGCGCGACCGGCTCGCCGTATATCAGCGTTTTATATTTTATCGGCTGCCGTTTCGGCGTTAATGACGGAATTGACATTCCGCCGGTGGGTGTCGGATTTTATGACTGCGTGTTTGAAGAAGCTTACAATGTGCGCTTGCGAAACGAAACGCCGGATGCACCAATAGAATTTAACAATTGTGTTTTTAACGGCAGCTTGAACTTTGATGAAATAGACGCCCGCATTCCGGTGGAAATTGACCGCTGCGTGTTTAATGAGAACAGCCGGCTCAATATGCGACGTTTTAACGGCAGCGGTAACGTAGGCTTGTATCATCTGGAAATCCGAAACTGCCTGTTTAAGGGAATAGTGAATTTTGACGAGAGTATAGTGCCGGAAAAGAGCGTATTGGAATATCTGACCTTCTTCCGCGAAGTCAGCTTTAAGGATACACAATTTAAGCCAGAAGTCAAAATACAAAATTTAAGCTTTGCGCCATTTATCACCCAGACGGCCAAGGACGGCTTTAAGAGCTTTCTCACCGCTTTGAACAAAAGCGGATACGCTAAGGAAGCCAAGTTTTACGAACAAAACGTCGGCGCAGACGTCGTTGATACCAAAATCAACAAAGACGAGTTTGACATTGCCGCGCGTTCAAACTGGCTTAATATCAAGCAAACAGCCGCGTTTTTAGGGATTTCATACGCCACCTTGCTCGCCATGCGCAAAGAAGACAAAGCCGACGGTATCCGCCGCATTCCCTACATCGGCGAAGGCAAAAGCTCCCGCTACTACCTCCCCCTCCTCGAAGCCTACAAAAGCAGGGATATGGATTTAGTTAATAAACTGGCAAAAGAAATAGAGGGGAAGTAAGGAGATGAAAGGACATTGGGTTAATAAAATCAATCAAAACTTGCTTTTTATACTGTATTGAGTAAAGTAAAATAAATTTGATTAGAAATTAGGTGATAAGATGACATATGAAGTTAAAATAGAAAAAAATAAGATCTATTCCTTTATTAGAGATAAATGGCTTGAACTAACACCTGAAGAGCAAGTTCGTCAAAGCTTTGTCTGTCATCTCATGAATCATTATGGATACAAATTAGAGCAAATGAGTGAAGAATTAACCGTTTCGAATACTTCACGAGGGCTAGGGAAAGCTCGAGCTGATATTGTCATTTGGAAATCAAAAGAAGATAAGATTGCCAGTAAAAATGCTTTTATTGTTGTCGAATGTAAAGCAGAAAATGTTCGAATTAGAAAAGAAGATTATTATCAAGGGTGTAACTATGCCAGATGGGCTGGTGCAAAATTCTTTGTAACAAGTAACCAGAAAGAAACAAGCTTTTTTAAGGTTAATCAAGAAACAATTCCAACGGATCTTGATGAAATTGTAGATATTCCATTTGCTAAAGATGTGAATAATGAAAAGAAAATAGCAGAAACATTAAACCAGTTAAAAAAATTTGAAAGAGATGAATTTGCTAAACTATTACAGAAGTGTCATAACATTATCCGCAATAACGATAAACTCTCTCCTGAAGCTGCATTTGATGAAATTAGCAAAATTTTGTTTATAAAAATTCGTTATGAACGACAGAATAATTTAGGATTAAAATTTTCACAAGAAGAATTTGAAAAAGAAGAAAAGTTTTATGAGACAAATATTAAGCCTGGAATAACGAATGAAGCGGATAAAGTCTCTTATATGCAATACTTATTTCGTTTAACAAAACAGCAATTCAAAGCAGATAAGTTGTTTGAGCCAAATGAAACCATAAAAATAAGAGAATATAGCTTTAAACAAATAGTCAAAGAATTAGAAAAATATAATTTATCTAACACAAGTGATGATGTTAAAGGTATTGCATTTGAAAAATTTTTGGGAACTACCTTTAGAGGTGAGTTAGGGCAATTCTTTACACCGAGGACATTGGTTGATTATATTGTCGGTTTGTTAGATCCCGAAGAAGGTGAAATTATATGCGATCCATGTTGTGGCTCAGGTGGATTTTTAATTAAAGCTTTTGAGTATGTACGTGAAAAGATAGAAAATGATATCAAGCAACAAAAAGAAAAAGTAAAAGAGCAATTTGCAGATAATCAGAGTGCTTATAATACTCTAGCCACGCAGCTTAACGAAGAGTTGTCCATTACCAATCCGCGGGGAAGAATGTATAATTTGTCTCATAATTGCATTTATGGAACAGATGCCAACCCTCGTATGGCTAGAGTGTCTAAAATGAATATGATTATGCATGGAGATGGTCACGGTGGTGTGCATCATCATGACGGCTTATTAAATGTTAATGGTATTTTTGAAGAAAGGTTTGATGTAATTGTTACTAATCCGCCTTTCGGTTCTCAAGTTAGAGATGATGTAAAAATTACAACAGAGGATTTACAAGACCAAGAAAAAATTCAAGAAGCAATATACAATATTTATTTAGCTGGTGTTCCTTATACAATAATAGAAGATATAATAAAAGACCAAAAAACATTAGAAGATATACGAAAATCCTATCCAGAGCAATATAAAGTATGCAAGGAGAAACTTCAAGAATCTCTATTGATAGAAGACGATGTCGGTAAAGCAATTAATAAGCGTTTTGATATTGCTTCAAAGCTAACCGAAGTTCTTTTTATAGAAAGATGTCTGAATCTTCTAAAAAAAGGTGGAAGGTTGGGAATTGTCCTTCCTGATGGGGTTCTAAATGGAGCAAATTTACAAAAATGTAGGGATTTTGTTGAAGGTAAAGCTAAAATCTTAATGATAACTTCAATTCCACAAGATGTTTTTGTTGCAGCTGGTGCAACAGTTAAACCGTCATTGTTGTTTTTTAAAAAATTTACAGAAGAGGAAGAACAGCTGTATAATCAAATAAAGGATGAAGCCACCAAAGAGGTAAATACAAAGTTTGCTACTCAAGAAGAAAATGCTCAACAATTGCCAACAAAAGAGAAAAAAACAAAGCTGAAAGAAATTGCAGAGCAAATATCTACTGAAATAAAGTCCTTAATTAAAGAACGTTTTAATTATGAGATTCCTATTGCTAATGTTCAAAAAGCTGGAATTGATACACTAGGTAATGAGTGTGAAAATCAATTAATTGAAGTATTGCAAGAATTTAAAAAATATCAGTCTAATCATAAAATGTGGAATACTCCAAATAAAAAGATTTATAAATATTCTTTTGATTCAACAAAAATTAAGCGTGAGGAAGTTGCGTAATGGAAAGCACTTTTGAGTTTTTAAGATTTGTTCAATCAAAAGATTTGTCCTTTTGGGATGTAAAGCGTCTTAGCTTTTCCCTTTCAAATCTATCCAAAACATATTCTTCAGTGAAACTTGGAGATATTTTAACACCTATAAAAAATAAAATAAAGAAAAATGAATATAATGGGCAATTGCCAATTATTTCTAAAATTTCATTCAATGATGGAAAAATACATTTAAGAGATGATTTTAAAACTGGGATGGATTTATATTCTTTATCATTAAATGATTTGTTAATATCTAATATAAATTTTCATCAAGGAGCTACGGCAATTAATAAAATTGGGGATGTCGTTTGCTCAACACATTATCAGCCATATAGTATTGATTTTTTTAAAGTCATTCCAGAATATTTGATTTTAGTTTTACGCAACAAAATCTTTTTAGAATATGTTTCTCAGCAGAAAACTAACGGTATAAAAACCGAATCAAATTATAATTTTATTAAAAATTTAGAAATTCCGCTTCCTTCTATGGAAAAACAAAAAGAATTGGTGGCTCAGTATAATGCTTTGCTTAATTTGGCTAAAGATAAAGAAAATCAAGCAGAACAAATGGAGCAATCCATAGATGATTATTTAATAGCAGAATTAGGTATTAAAGATAATTTGATATCAACTAATAAAAACTTATTTCAAACAGTTGAATATAAAAATTTGAGTAAATGGGTTTTAGATGCAAGTTATAGCATTAGTTCCAAATACAAGATCTTTTCCTTTGACGAGGTTTGTTCTAAAATTACAGATGGAACCCATCAAACACCAGAATATGTTTCTCAAGGAATTACTTTTTTATCAGCCAAAGATGTTACTTCACAAGAATTATCCTTGAAAAATGTAAAATATATCCCTGAATATTTGCATAACCAGTTAAAAGCAAGATGCTTACCACAAAAAGATGATATTTTATTAGCTAAAAATGGAACAACAGGAGTGGCAGCTTTATTTACGCTTGATTATGAAGTTTCAATTTATGTAAGTCTAGCTTTATTGAGGTGTAATTTGCAATTAATATTACCCAAATTTCTGCTATATTATATTAACTCTAAATTTGCAAAGGAACAGTTTGACAAAGGTTTAATAGGTGTTGGCGTACCCAATCTTCATCTAAGTGTTATAAAAAATACTTTAATACCGCTTCCTCCGTTAGATGTTCAAAATCAAATCGTTGAGGAAATTACCTTGAGAAAAGAGCAAATTAAAAATCTTCGAGAGGAAAGTGAAAAATTGCGTTTGCAAGCTATTTCTAATTTTGAGAAGGAAGTTTTTAACTGATGCAATTAATATCTCTTTGGGTAGAAGATTTTAAAAACTTAAAAAATTTTACCATTAATTTTGAAAATCAAGAAAACTTGAGTATTATTATAGGTAATAATGGTAGCGGTAAAAGTAATATTTTAGAGCTCTTAAGCGGAGTTTTTGCTGAATTATATGAAGATAAAACATTTATAGAAAGTTCATATACTTTTAGATATTCAATAAATGATAATATCATTGAAATAACAAAAGACTATGAATATGGTGAGAAAGATTTTAAAACATATAAAGTTAATGGCCTTAATCAAAGTAAATTATTTCTCAAAACACAGACATTACTGCCAAATAATATAATCGCTCTGTATAGCGGAGAAGATGGACGTTTATATAAAACATACTATGAATACTTTGCAAATAATTATCTCCGATCCTTAAGCAAAATCTTAGCCCCCAAAAACAATATGGTTTATATTGATAAAAGGTATTGGGGAATCGCCTTACTGGCATTCATCATTAAGGCTCAAGAAGGTAATGAAGAAGCACAAAAATTTTTGAGGAAAGAGTTAATTATAGATGAAGTTTTAGATATTTATTTAGAATTTGAACCATCTAAGATAAAAAAATTGAAACATAACTCTCCTTTAGAGCTTTTTATAAGAAATATAAATCCTGGGAAATCTCCACTGATTAGTATGTCTATTGATTTTTTCTACCCTTATATAACTAACTATAACGCAGAAGGTATATTTAGCATACTATCTCAAGGAATAACAACAGGTGCTATAAAAGATGTATCAGTTGTATTCAATAACGACAATATACCATCAGAGCACATGAGTGAAGGTGAAAAGAAAAAGCTATTGGTTAAAGCTACCTTTGATATTGTCGGTACGGAAAATTCTTTGATTTTGATGGATGAGCCAGATGCACACTTGCATATTGTTGCAAAAAATTATTTTTATAATTTAGCTAAACAATCATCGCAAGAGCATCGAAGTATAGTCATTACGACACACTCTCCAACCCTCACAAATTGTGCCGAATCTAAACATCTTGTTATGCTATCTAAAAACAATGATGGTAGATGCGAAATAGTATCGGAATCTCGTAAAGAATGTATAAATAAATTAACAAATGGATTATGGACAGTCGTCGAACAAAATATTTTTATGAACTCCTCTAAACCATTAATATTATTTGAAGGTATGGATGATGTCATATATGTAAAACAAGCTATCACATATTTTTATACAGAATATCCACTTGATGTAGAAATGTTATATTTTGGAGGTGCTCCTAATGCTGAAGAATTTATAAAAAATTTAAAACAAATAGGTATTCCTGATAATAAGAAAATAATAGTTTTATTTGATAAAGATAAAGGTGGATTTGATGGAATAAGAAGCTGTTTAAAAGCATGTAGAACCAATGAGAATATCAATCTTGGACAGATAGATTGTAACGATAACCATATATATAAGAATAAAAATTTTTATTATTTGACTTATCCTAAGACGCAAAATTGCTTAGCTTCAGCAGAATTTGTTTTAGAAGACTATTTTACAATTACAACAAAGGCTAAATTCATAAAACAACAAATCAAGTCTGATCCTTATAGCATCAAAAGCTATAAAGACTTAGATGAGAAGATAAAAAAGAACATTAGAAAAAACATAAAATTTCTTACGGCAAACGAAATGGCTGGTTTCAAAACATTGTTAAATAAAATAAAGGAAATCATTGATGACGACAATATACAAAATTTAGTTGAAATTAACTAAACAAAAAGAGCGGCACCTAATATGTCGCTCTTTTTAGTTATGGATTATCATAACATTTGCCTTTCAAGCAATCTACCAATAATACGGATATTGGTATTGATTGCGAATATTTTGTTTCGCTTGATAAATCAAGCATTCTGTTATGATGCAATTTGCCGTAATTAAGCATACATCATTAAAACTTCTGGCTTGAGTATAATCATAGCAAGTTTTTGCTCTTGATGCCCAAGACAAAGCAGTCAACAATTCTAACAATTCTTTCACCTCCTTTCGAAGATATAATTTCAAGCACGATCCACAACATATTGTATAAATACTACAATAGACATACAATATACAGGAACAACGATTGAAGGTCAAGATATTATGCTTCCCGATTTTAATTATTTCTTAGCTTCAATACCGTTAAATCCTCCGCTAATCTATCCGCTCTTGCTTTTTCCAGTTCGTATTGTTGTTTGTAATATTCGGCGTCGCGTTGGTAGTTTAGGACTTCTTGGGCGAGGATGCGTTTATCTATATTGCTTAAATCAACGCAAGAGATGGTTAAGTAAGGTTTGCTGGAGAGGTTTAGCACTCTGCGGCCATGGGTATCCGTTGATTTTAGAAGAAATCCCTCGCGGATCAGTTCGTTTACCATCACTTTGGCAGAATTAACCGTTAATCCGAGGGCTGCGGCGATTTTATCGTTCCCCATGAAAAATGTGTGGTTATTGTTGGTTTTGTATTTAATGAAATCCAATAGTAGACGTTTGGTTATGGATAGCTCAGCTTTGCTTTTGCTCATGTTTTCTCCTCATAAAAATTTGTCTCACAAATATTTATTGAAGAAGAACTCTGGATTTTCATTTGAACAAAATCCCTGCCGGAAATCGTTATTTCCACCTGTTTTAGACACCGGAAACCGTTATTTCCGGTTTTCTTGAAACAGAAACTCTTATTTCCACCGGTGGAAACTGTTATTTCCGCTGTCGGAAGTCGTTATTTCCCGAAATGGAAACCGTTATTTCCGTTGTCTTTTGTGGAATGTATTGCGTAGCAAGGGATTGAGAGCAATTTTAGCGTCCTATAATAGTATTATAATAGAAAATAAAATAGCTATTATAGTAGACGGGAATTTAACAATAGCTCTTTTGTTTCTTTCTTAAAATAGAAGGAAAATAAATCAGTTGAGAGGAGTTTGCCTTTTTCAATAAAAAAGGAATGCGATTTAGGCATTCCTTATAAAGACGAATTAATATGATGAGATTTATAGCTGTTTGCTACATAGATATTTATTCGTTAATTACCCGAAAATCACTTTTCATTCCGGATTTGAGAATAAATTTTTTCCCAGCCGGAATTGTGGGTTGCGCCCCTAACCTCAATGAGATTGCAGCTTTCTCCGACAAAATCACGCACCAATACCGGCGGCATGACTTTATCATCACTGCCGACATAGTGGATTTGCGGAATTTGAGCAAATTGCTTGCGGTAGCTTTCCAAATTCATTGATTCATTAAGCGGCGGCAGGTTGTGATATTGTGTCCACGCTAAATGGTCAAGATTTCCGGCAATGGTTATAATTTTTTTGACATTTAATCCCTGTTTGGCGGACGCTATCAACCCTGCAACTTGCGCCCCACCGGAGAATCCGATTAAGATAACCGGATTATCGCCGGCAATTTGTTTGACGGCTGCATATTCGGCGTTAATAACTTCCGGCGCAAAACGAGCGGTTGTCCAATGACGTTTGGAACAAATCGGACTCTTAATGTATTGGCATGGTCTGGCCAGATAAACGACATTCGGGTTGTTGTCACCAAAAGCCAGTTCACGAACTAATGTTCCTTTAGGTGTCGGATCTTGTGTCGCACGGCCATGAGCATTAAAAGCATAACCGTCGCCTTCAATGTATATTTTATAAGTTCCGAAGGGGTCGGTTATTTTTTGCCAGCTGGCAAGTGTAAAGTCTCTTGTCGGAATTTCTTTATAAACAAAATCAGTCGGTGCTTTGATTGCCGTACACCCAGCCACAAAAAATAAGATAATTAATGCTTTTAGCATATATTCAACTCCTTAATGATAACTATAATAACTTATTAAGAAGATTCCAGAAAAATTTTAAGCGTATATAAAATAAAACGAAAACACATAAACAGGCTTTACAATAAAATACCTAAGTGGATAAATTATGGAAATTCTTGTTTTGGTATTTTGATACCAAACTTTTGCAGAAAAAATTAGCTGTTAAAAAAACATTTATGTTTGATAAATCATTTCTTGTATTTTTGCAGGCCTATTTTATGATACATTAAAGTTTAAAGCTATCTTAGTGGTAGATACTTGATTAAAATGAGGAAATATTTAGAGAACTCAGTAAAAGGTAAAGTTAATGAACGTTGATATTGAAAATATAGTTAATTACTTAATTCAAAAAACAGATTGGATCCAACATATAATAACCTTTTTATCCGTATTTTTAGGTGCGTATTTTGCATATCGATTTGCCAATCGTCAAGAACAACAAAAAGATAAAAAGTTAAGAATAGAAAATTATAATATTTTGTGGAATAAAATTGCCTTATCTTTAAATAATCTTTTTACTTATAAAGAGGTTTATTTAGATGAAATAAAACAAGCCTTTGATAAAGATGATTTTGAAAAGGCATTACGTACATCATATATTCCAAGTAGTGATTTTTCTTTTGATGAAAGACATTATTTTGTAAATTTATATAACAGATGTTTTCTGACTGAATTATCTCTCCTATCTAAAATAGCCATATCAATGACAGAAGAAATTAAGTGCTACTATCAAGATGTGTTTGATATCTTGTATGCTAAGGATAATGAAAAACAAATATTTCAAAAAAAATATGAGCACTTAAAAAAGCGCTTTATGCTTTTGTATAATGAATTTGAACATTTATGTGCTCGTTCCTATTATATCAATAAAGAATTTATAAAAGGATTTACCAAATATTTTAATTTATATAGTTATGAAGGGACATTAGATAATTTTGAATTAGAGGCAAAAATCACTGAGCGCATACATAATAAAGAAAGCATACGTTTTATAAAAGAAAGAGAAACTCAATTTGATATATATTGGCAAATAGATTCTAATATTTGGTGTAATATTTGCCTGTGGATTAGAAAAGTTAAACATTCTTTTAAGTTCTTAATCAATTTTTTCAAAAAACCTAAAATGTGCAAAGGTTGTCTTTGCCGTAAGATTAGAGTTAGAAGTAATACAGAAGAGCTAAATTTATAAAATTTCACATTACAATAAATAAGAATTTTCTGATCTTGAAGCTAAAAACTCTACAATCCATTAATTTTATATGTATTTAACAAAAATTGTTTTTTAAATTTTGTAAAATATATTTTACATTTAGCTTGATTTTTGCATTTTTGTTAATTATACTTATTAACATAAACAAGGAGTATGCAATATGCAAAATGGAACAGAAACGCTAATAGGCCGGCCTCAATATATAGAACAATTAAAGAAATGGCAGAGCCAAACAGATTTGATAAAAATTGTAACTGGTGTCAGACGTTGTGGTAAATCCAAGCTATTTTATCTCTATCAACAAGATTTGATTGTTCATAAAGTTGCTGATGATAGACAGATAATCAATATCAACCTTGAAGATCTTATGCAAACTCAAAAAATTGGTTTGGAATATGACAAAGAGAACTTTTTAACCGATTACAATAAACTCCTTGATTATATTGTAAAACGCCTTAAACCCCAAAAGATGAATTATGTCTTTATTGATGAAATACAGTTATTACGAGATTGGCAGAGGGTGGCAAATACCTTACGTCTGCAAAATAATATCGATTTGTATTTAACTGGTTCAAATGCGTATATGTTCTCCAGTGATTTGGCGAACCAATTAGGTGGACGTTATGTTGAAATCAAAATGCAGCCCCTGTCATTTAAAGAATACTGGGGAGCATATTCTCAATTTGCACAGTTTTGGGTAAAAACCAAAAAAGATATAACGGATTTGCACAATCCAATAGCTGTTTATTTGCACTATATCAAAGAGAGTGGATTTCCTCAAACACTTAATTTATTATATGATAAACAGCTTATCAGTGATTATTTACTGGATACGGTATATTTAAATACAATTCAGAAAGATGTTGTGAAACGGTTTAATATTGCGGATACCAATAAGCTTGATGCCGTGGTTAAATATTTGTTTGATAATATCGGTTGCGAAACATCTGTTCGTAATATTGCGAAGTGTCTGGAAGCTAGCGGACGTAAAATATCAGTTCCAACCATTGATACATATATTCAAGGGTTGGTGGACAGTTTCCTATTATATAAGTGCGAACGGTATGATATTAAAGGAAAACAATATTTGGATAGCAATGCCAAGTATTATATAGCCGATATTGGTCTGAGAACAGCTCTGTTGGGTATTAAGGATATGGACGCAGGGCATATCCTGGAGAATATCGTTTACTTAGAGCTGATACGGCAAGGTTATGAAGTATCTGTAGGTAAGTTAGTCAAAGGTAGTAAAAATATTGAAGTTGATTTTGTCGCCAAGAAAAGTGGCGGCTTAGTTGAATATTACCAAGTGGCTTTAAATGTCCTTGATCAACAAATATTACAACGTGAATTAGCTTCTTTAGAGGCTATAGATGATAATTACCCCAAATTCTTACTGTCAATGGATTACGGTTCAGGGGAAAACAATGGTATTAAACGTCTGAATGTTTTTGATTGGTTATTAGAAGATTAGTGTTTTATATAACTTCCTACATTTTCCTGACCAGGCAATGTGTGTCTTTATTTTCTGTGTGTCCTTTTTAATTTAAAATATAAAAAGCTACCCTCTCTTACTATTTATTAAGAACTAAATTATATTTAATGTACTTGAAAATATTATAATAGAATTTTTTATTGCCTTGATATAATGTATTTTTTTATTTCCTCATCTATTTTTGTAAAAAGACCATTAACATTAAGGAAGGCATCACTATGTAATAAGTTATGTTTTTCTTTGAGTTCAATTCTATGAAAATCAATAGTAGGAATATAGCCTTTCATATCTCTTGATGCAATGATCACCTGTATACCATTGGGTCTATTTTCAAAGATAAATTTGATAATTTGTTTGGCATGTTCATCATCCTGATCTTGTTGTCCTGCCGGTGTATCAGCTATAAAAGGTGCTGTAATAACAGAACCGTATTTTTTTATAATTTCTAATAAAGCAAAACGATATGCAATAATAGCTCTTGATACATTACTACCACTATCTTTTATATTGTTGATACATATTTTGTTTACTTTATCAATATTCCAAGTGTTAGCTCCTAATTTATTCCTATTTACTTTCAATATACCAAGAAAGTCAGCTTTAATTTCTTTTGCTTTTTTATCTATTTGTCTTAGATGCTTTTTTATCTTGTCAACTTTTGCATTCTCTTCGTCAAGATATGATCTTATTTCGCTTAATTTTTTATTAAAATTTAAACATATTTTTTTATGTGTCTGGTAATCAATAAGATCACCTAATGTATGATTTTCTTTTTTTAAAGATAATATATTGTTTAGCTTTTCAACTTCTTTGTTATTTTTAGTTAACACATCTTTGTATTTATTAATTTCTTCAATGACTTTATTTATTTCAGTATCATATTTTTCAATTCCTACTTCGCATTCGTGTATATCTTCTATTAGAGTATATTTATTATCAAAATTGTTTTTATGGCTTGTTCCACATATTGGACATTTTATAAAATCATTTTTTTGAGCAAAAATGAAATCCTTATCTATCTCTTTCTTATACTCTACCAGATAAGATTTTTGAGTTTCTAAAAAGAATTTTTTACTTGAAAGTTCGTGTAATTTATTTTTATAATTTTCTTGTAGATTGGCTAATTTTTTAAACTGCTGTTCCAACTCATCAAGTTCTTTTTTAAAGGAAACAGGATCAATATCACTAACAATATCTTCATTTTGACTAATTTTATTTCGTACTTCAGTAACTAATTCTTTCTCTTTTTCCTTTTGACTTATATCTTGTAATATTAATTTTTGTGCATTTGATTGTTTATAATACTCATCTGTTTTCATTCCCGTAATATATTCCAAAGGATTGAGATCACCATCTTTCACATATGATTTTATATTTTTAAAAGATTGTGTTAAAGAATTATTACAGTTCCACCCCATATCTTGATCAATGTAAAAAGGGAAAAAGATATTTTGAACATCTGTGCATTGTTCAATATTCGATTTTTTGTTTATTAATTTTAGATTGTAATCTAATAAAGTATTTAAAAGAAAGGATACTGAATTATTGGTAGATGATATTTTATTACCTGAAAAAATAATCTTTTTTTGGGCATTAAATATTGTAATATTTTTTCCATCACGATGTGCAAAAAAAGTGTCATCATCTATAGTGAATTGCAATAACGTTTTAACATTAAGATTTTGCCAAGTGGGATGAATAACAGCGGGTTCACATCCTAAAGTCCAATACAGCATTCTAAGTAAATGCGACTTTCCTGTATCATTAGGACCGATTAATATATTTATACAATCACCTTGAAATTCTATTATTCTGGCTTTTTTCTCCACTTTTGATAAAAGATACAATTTTTGAAATACTATATTTTTCATAGATCTTCTTCCTTGCCATACGTATTAAGCGCTTATAATATTGAGGTTTTATATTTTCTTTAAATTTAATCTTTTCCATATCAAGACAATCCTAGAATAGTTTCATATAAAATAGCTGCTCTAATAAAGTCATTTTCATATACCAGTTGATATTTATCTTTGATATTTTGAGAATGAACATCCAAATTTGATATTATCTCATTAAGTTCTTTATTTTCTAACTCTATATTGACATAGTTTTCAATATTTAAAATTGATAAGTTTTCAAAGTTATAGAGTTTTTCTGCTTCATATTTTTCCCAATTTTTTCGTATTAATTTAATGTCTTGCGTCGAAAATGCATTATTTTCCAGATATGCTCGACAATATGTCCAGTCAGCTTTTTTCTCTGATCCAGAAATTATTCTATTGAGTAGATTTTCAATATGATTTCTTGTTATGCATTTAGATTCTATAAATTTTTTGACATTACCTGAATATGATGTTAAATATGTTTTTGACTTCCGTCTAAATTCTTGTACAAATGCATCGAAAATTTTGTTAATATCTACATTCACATCTCCAATGTGTTTTTGTAGAAAATCACAAAAATATCCCTTTAAATTCTGTTCCGATTCTTCTAAGCTAATAGGAGTATATTCAAAAAAGATTTTATCATTTTGACTGATACTATATTGAGGACTTAATGAATTAGCTAGTTTTTGAAAATCTTTCTTGCTGAGGGTCGAGATAGATACTTTATCTTGTTCATCAGGATGAAATTCACATCTTATATTAGATACAAATGTTAAATTGCGAGTATAATTGGGTAAGTTATTTTTATGCTGTAGTAATTTTGCAAGAATTGGTGAAATATCGTTAATTTTCCAATTCGATTTTCCCTTTCCTTTAACTTGAAAAAAGTCTAAAAAATTCGGATTTTCTCTATTATCTATATAACAAACATCATCTTGGAACTCAAGGGAGATTGCATACTCTTCTTTCTCCTCATCATATTTATCTAGAGCAAAATGTACAGACCAACAGACCTGAAAATCTAACCTCGAAGCTGTCCGTGCTCCTGCTTTTTCAGGCTCTGGAGTTGATAGTATAGAATTCCAAGAATTTTTCATACTTATTCTCGCCATTGATAATAGAATTAAGATACATCAAAAATATTAAAAATCAATTGATTTTGACTATTGGGTCTGTAACATTATATTTTATCTCTGTCAAAAATTTTCCCACAGACTTTACAAGCCCTTGCTCCTTGAGCTTGGGCTTTTTGTTTGGTGGTTTTGATACAGTTTTTGGTGCAGCGTTTTGCCCACTTACAGTCAGGGCTATGGTAAATATAGGTTTTGGTGTTCATAATTACGGTTTGACTATCTGCCGCCAATACCGGCGATACAAATAGCAGAATCAGCAATGGATAAAGTAATTTTTTCACGATCCCCCTCAGACTATTAGTTTTAGACCTAATTTAAACCTCTTATAAAAAGCACTATAAAAGTTTATTTCTAAAAATTCCAGAGGGTTTTTGATGATTTAACTTGATTCTAACTCATTTACTTTATAGAGTAAAAACGAGCAGGAAACTGCTTAGGGCGTCAGAAACCCTTTCATATACTCAGTCGTGTGCACACGACTTAAAAATTGTGCCGACTTCTTGTCTACTGGACGGATGTCGGTGAATAAGGCTCAGCCAAATAAGCCGAGCCGTTTGAGTATATACGGTTTCTGAACATCCGCCCGCCTTTCAAAGAAAAGCGGGTTTTTCTTTTAACTAGTTAGAAAAAGGATGTTTAATCGTATGAAAAATAAACTTTTAATTACAACGGCATTAGTGGCTTTATTTTCTGCCAATAATGCTTTTGCTCAGGTAAGAGAAGATTTGATTGTAGATTCTCAAACCCCAATCAGCAATCAGGGAATGGACGAAGAACCATATTACTACAAATCAATCAAAGTAGAAAAAGAAGGTTCATTAAATATTGAAACTTCTAATATCAAAACCGAACAAGATATTACGGTTTTAGGCGGCCTGGATTTGAAAAACAGCGTTTTGGAAGCCGGAAATGATGCCGATGACCAGCCCAATAACTCCAATATATTGTTGGACGGTGCAACAGTAACCATGAATGATTCGGATTTGGAAGCCAACGGCAACATTACCATTAAAGATACGAATCTCTGTTCAACCTCTTCTACTGAAGCACCGGATAACTATGGCGTTTGGGCTGATGGTAATCTTACACTGGAAAACTCTGAAGTTACTTTGAAAGATTCCTACTTAAGTGCAGCCGGAGAAATCATTATTGACGGCGGCTCGTATACTTCCGACGGAGGAACTATTTTATCTGAAAACGGGAGTATTACCATTAAAAACGGAACAATCACCGCTGCCGAATTTATCGCCAAGAATGGCGATATCAATCTTGAAGGTGGTATTGCTCAGGAAATAAAAGATGCTTTTGAAGCAAAAGAACCAAGCGGCGAAATCAACGTCAAAAACCTTAACATTAAAGGTGGTGAGTTTATTCACACCAATGTTTCATCAGACGGATTTGAGAATCTGAATGTCAGCGGCGGAAAAATGCAGTTGACCAATACGGAAATGAACGCTTGGGACGGAAATATCAACATTTCCGGCGGTGAGATTAACCTTATGGGTGATGATACATCTGTTGAAACCGGATTATATGCCCGCAAAGAATTTAATATCACCGGCGGTACCATCAATATGAAGGGCGCTGATACCATTCTTAACAATATTGCTGATTACAAGCCCGATGAATATCCGGCGTATGATTTGAATATCAACGGCGGAACAATCAATGTTACCGGTAAACAGGCTGAGATTTCCAGCAGTAAAAACGTTAATATTAACGGCGGTACAATCAATATTGCCGAAGGCAGCACCCTGGGAATCTATGGCGGAAACGATCAAACCCAGACAACGGCTCAGCTTGGTTCCGCGGCAATTTTGAATATTGCCGGAACTTTGGACACCAGCCTGAACGGCAACGGAACGATTAACTTTAATTCAAACAGCGGAAAGATTACCGGTGATGTCAATATGACAAACGGCGGTATTATGAACGTCGGGTTGAATAATGCGGTTATTGACGGCGATGCAACATTTAATTCCGATTCAACGCTGAAGTTGGAAATTGCCGACGGTGGTAACGGCTCTCTGCAAGCAGCCAACATTACCGGTAAAGAAGGATCCAAACTGGCCTTGAACATTACCAAGAAAATGGAAATCGGCCAGACTTTGGAAGATGTGGCTTTGTTGAAAGGCAATGTAGACAATCACTTTACCAATGAGATTTCCAATAACCGTTATAAGGTAACCTCGGAAGACGGTAAGAACTTTAACATTACCTATGAAAATTCGGCTTCCGATGTCGTGGCAGACGCCGGCGGTTCGGCCAACAATGCATCAACTGCGGAAGCTTGGGATACGCTGGTACAATCATCAACAGCAAGCGCTAATGCCAAAGCGGTTGCTTCGGCCTTGAACGATTTGTCGCAGAATAACGAACAGGCTTATGTGGCTGCTTTAACTGCGGTTGCGCCTGAAGTTGCGCCGATGGTTCAGAAAACTCAGACAGAAACCGCTAATCAGGTATTCGGAGCGGTCAGCACACGTTTAACCGGCGGTTCAATTTCTACCGGTGGTGAAGGTATGTCATCCGGTGACAACATTTTTGAACGCGCGGCCATGTGGGTTCAGGGAATGTTTAACAAATCCAAGCTGGACGATACATCTAAGGCCAAAGGTTTTGACGCAGATTCTGCCGGTGTTGCATTCGGTGCCGAGAAGTTCGTAACCGATGATACGAAGGTTGGTATTGGTTACGCTTACACCAATACGGATATTGACGGCTTTATGCGTTCAACCGATGTTGATACACTCACGGCAATTTTATACGGTGAATACAAACCAAGCAACTGGTATGTAAACGGTATTGCAACATACGGCTGGTCTGATTACTCCGAAGACAAGAGTGTTGCCGGTGTTGGCGTCAAAGCTGACTATGATGTTGAAACCTTTGGTTTGCAGGCGATGACTGGTTACGATATGCAATTTAAAGGCTTGGGCTTTACACCGGAAGTCGGTTTGCGTTATGTCCATATCAAACAGGATGCTTACAAAGATTCTGCCGACCAGAAAGTCTCCGGAAACGACAGCGATATCCTGACCGGTGTTATCGGAGCAAAAGTCAGCAAGACTTGGGAATTGTCCAATGGTATGAACATTAAACCGGAAGCCCGTATTGCCGCGACTTACGACCTGTTTAACGATGACGTTAATTCGGTCGTAACCTTGGCCAATGGTTCGGCTTATGCGGTTGAGGGTGAAGCTCTTGATCGTTTCGGTATGGAATTTGGTGCCGGCGTAACTGCGGAAGTTAACGATAACGTCGAACTTTCGCTTGGTTATGAAGGTAAATTCCGTCAGGACTACCAAGACCATACAGGCTTGATTAATGTTAAATATAAGTTTTAGTATTTAATCCGTAGCGCAAAATGCCCTGTGGCCGATTGGTTGCAGGGTATTTTTTTGCAAACAACAAATGGGTAATTTGCCTGATAAATATCTTTGTAACAAAAAGACAAAGGAGATTTTATGTTGATTTATAATTCAGAGAACGAATGCTACTCCAGATTTATCCCTATTGACCAAGCAGCTGAAATGCAAGAGAAAATAAAGAAACTGGAAACAAGATTGCAAAATATGCCGGTTAATCCGATTGATCAGGCGGAATGCACGGATGAACTAGATATTGATGATGTTAACGCATTAAAGGAATTACTCAAAACGGAAAATTTTAATATCAATATGCCGATAAACCACCGCCGTGCCAGTTTGTTTCTGGTGACCTGTTACTTTTGCTCCGATAAAGAACCTGTGGAATTTCTTATAGGACAAGGAAGCGAAATTAACAGAACGGATATTTTCGGTTACAACGCTATTATGTCTGTGATTTTGAACGAAAATATGGACAATGAAACAAAATTAGCAGTGCTGCAAATGTTGATTGATAAAAGCTGTGATGTCAATTGGATTAATTGCCAGGGCAAAACCGCATTAATGTTGGCCTTGGAGCGTATAGAGCCCGATATTGCCAATCTTTTGCTTGATAACAGTGCTGTTTTATATAAAAGTTCTGAAAACCACATAAACTAAATTGACTGTGCATTTGTTTTAATTATGGCTTGATAGAATACTTTATAATACTCTCCTTGCAATAAAACACCTATATCTTTTTAGTTTATCCAACCTTTTTTAAAATATTCGTTAACTTGTTTTATTAATCCGTCAATACTTACGTCATAAAGAATATTATATTTCATTGGTTATATAAAACGCCAAAGATTTACACCTAAAAGCGCTAATAAAGTTAATAAAGCAAACAACCCACCAAAGCAAATTCCAAATAGAAATTCAATAATTCCAATTTCTTTATCTTTACAGATTGATAATAAGGACTTTGCTACAAACGCAAAAAAAGATGCCGGAACAAAACATTCAAATAAGTATCCTGGAACAACAATAAATCCACGAATAACAAGAATGACTGCTAAAATTGAAAGAACAATCATTATCCATTCTGTAGGGTTTAAATCATCCGGAACTTCATTAGTTTCATATTTGTGATTTATTAACAGTTTAACTCTTTTTTCCTTTCCATCTATTTTATATACTAAATAAATTCCTATTTCACCCTCTGATAGATTGTTAATATCTTGCCAATCAATTAAATTTATACTAGGAACAATCTTTTTACTAATGGAACATTCTGATGGAATTATTTCTACTGGTCTTTCACTATTTCTGTTAATAGGAGCGATACCATTATACATAAAATTACCATTCATTTTTTTGTTATCAATAAATGATGTTTTATTCCAATCAATCTCTATGTCCTTATCTGATTTATTTTCAATATTAATATTAAAAAAGATATTATTTTTAATACTGAAAACAATATCAATATTTTCATCAGAATATTTTGCTACCTGCGAATCAATATCATTTAAGAATTCTTCTCGTTTCTGATTAAACTCTTCTTCTGTAATAACTCCCTTTTCTTTTAGTTCGTTAAGTTTTTCTAATTCCTCTGCCGTAATCATTTTTTTACACCTCAAATTACAAATTATTTTCAATATAATTAAATATCTTATTTGTAATTTTTTTCTTTTCTCCCCAGTCAAAAACCTGAAAGGAAATACATTTACCAAATATAGAAACAGATGTAGGGTATTTTGATTTTGAGATTTGAATTAACATTGTTTGACCATAAGATAGCCAAGTTTTGGGGGTATCAAACATAATGATTCCTTTGTTTTTATTTGAATTGGAGATTGTATAATTAAATTCTTTTATTGCGTTTTGAGCCGAATTAAATATTTTATCATAATCAGCATTAAATAACCTTTCTCCTTGTTTAGGAAGTTGAGGTATATCCATAATATCCGATTCAATATTTAAAAGCTGTTTCTTTTTTTCGTTATCTGTAATAATACCTTTTTCTTTTAATTCAAACAGTTTTTCAAGTTCTTGTGTATCCATAATTTCAACCTGCTATAAGAAATTAAACCTAATTTATCTCCGCCAATTCAATTACCATAACACCTTTATTTTTTGCTCTTTTACAAACATCAAAAGCTCTGCCTTTCAGCTGGTTATAAGCAATGATAAAATCCGTATTTTCTATTATCCAATTATTGCGGTGGACAATACACCAACGTTTATAGCCAATGGCAGCACTATCTGGATATATGAAACTATCAAAATATCTTTCCCCGTCATTAACTTCTTTCATACTAGCGGCAACAAAAATAATCATAATATCAGGATTATTTTGTTTTATCTGCAAAACAGCATTATAAGCATCTCGTTCATAAGCACCTTTTGAACCGACATAAAAAGTATCTACACCCTCTTCGGTAATAAGCAGAAGAGCTTGCTCTTTTACTTTTTCTATAATGTCATCTCTTCTCCACTTATAATCGTTTCCAAAAAAGGCACAGAATTTACTCATTTGAATTTCTTTCAAAATAGAGGTGTTTTTTATACGATACACAAACCAACAATTATGTTCCTGTCTGCTCTTATCTATTTGAAAGAAACTATTTTTCTTTTTTTAATCTCCTTGAAACCCTTAGTTTTCCTAACATTTATGCCCATTATATATTTTTGAAACGGGCGGAAGAAAATAGAACGAATAACTATAAAAAAGGGTTGATTTTATTGTTCAATAAAAATGCCCTCCTATTTTTCTTATAACTCTTTGAATATCCGATAAATATGTAAAAAGGGAAAAAGATGTCGGTTATTGCATATATAAGGAAAAGCACGGATAAACAGTCATTTGAACATCAGGAATATGAAATTGAACAATACGCAGAAAAGCACAACCTTAAAATAGATAGATGGGTTGAAGAAAGCATTTCCAGTCGGAAAGAACTTAAAAAACGACAATTAGGAAAATTGCTGGAAGAATTAAAAGAGGGAGATTGCCTTATATGTAGCGAAATTTCTCGCCTTTCTCGGTCTGTTGGAGAAATTTTTTTAATATTACAAACTTTAATTTCAAAAAAATGTCAGGTCATATCAATAAAAGAAAATTATAATTTTTCTAATAGCTTGCAATCACAAATTTTAGCATTTGGTTTTGGGCTTTCAAGTCAAATTGAAAGGGATTTAATATCACAAAGAACAAAAACAGCATTAGATGCTAAAAAAGCCGCGGGAGTTAAACTAGGTCGTCCTTTCGGAGCAGAAAGTAAAAAATTAAAATTGTCAAAAAATACAAAAAGAATAAAAGATTTATTAGATAAAAAAGTTCCCAAAGCTCAAATTGCCAGAATTATGGGGGTACAAAAAATTACCCTACGAAGATTCATCAAACGAATGGGATGGAGTGATTAAGTTAAAACCAGAGATACTGCTCTGGTCTTTATTTTATGCAGGATTTTATAGCGGAAACAGCTTCGCAAAGACGACCGGCCGCATAAAGAAGTTTGTTATAATCTGAATGTTGATTGGCTTTAGTAAAAAATAGCTGAATAATATGATTTTCCAGCGTTTCACATTGTTTAGCAACATTTTGCAGCTGTTCATCTAAGCCGTCATCATCTTCCTGTAAAATCTGGTAACCGGTGATTTTGTTATGGTTTTGCGCAAGAAAGTCGTCCAATTCCGTTTCATCGGCAAAGTTTTTATATCCCCTGCGGCTGGTTATCGTTTCCATCAATACCTTCATTTTACGTCCTTGTGCTTTATAAAGATATTTATTGATTTTTTCACAAACATACATTTAGCCTGTTATTATGTGATTTTTTCACAAAATAACTTGATTTTTTAATGGAAATGACTTATATATGCAGCATATAGTGAAATAATTGAGGATAAAATAATGCTCTTGAATTTTTCAGTTTCTAATTTTGGTTCTTTTAATGGAAAAGCAACCTTTTCATTATTTCCGGGAAAGATTTCAAAGCAACATCCCAATCATGTTTTAGAAAATAAATCTTTCAGTTCTTTAAAAGGTGCCGCTATTTATGGAGCAAATGCTTCCGGAAAATCTAATTTTGTAAAAGCTATACAAGCATTACAAGCTTGCGTGATGATGGATAGTACAAAGTTTATTCTGGCTAATCAGTTCAAATTGGCTAAAAGTTTATTTTGTACAGAGTTTACGATAGATTTTCAAATTAATGAAATTGCTTATAGATATGATTTGGTGACAAATGGAATAGAAATACATTTGGAACAATTATCCATTTTACAAAAAAATGGAAAGATAAAACCATTATTTACAAGAAAACTTTCAGAGATTGAGCTGGGAAATCTTTTAGATAAAAGTTCTACCTGGTATAAGAACAGAACTTTTCAGGCTGCAACAACATTTTTATTTAAGCTCCGCCAAGATGGAATTGTTGAAAATTCTACTAAACTTTCCGGAGCTGACCATATTGTCAATGCGTTTACATTTTTTGAGCAATTATTTGTTACAACGCCTAAAAGTTTTGTTAATCCTGTTGCTTTCGGGATGTATTTTAACCAGCACGACTTTCAAAACTTTCTAAAAAAATTATTAAAAATTGCGGATTTAGGTATTTCCGACATAAAATGGATTCCTCTTTCAAAAGAAGAAACCGAAGCACATTTCAGAATGTCTGCAGCATCAGGACAACCACAAACGTTTGGAACGCTTTTCTCAATAAATTCAGAAGGAGATATGGTTGCTATTGATATAAATTCTCATGAGAAAAAAGGTCTTGCCCTCAGAACCATCCATAACGGTATAGCTTTTCGGATTCAAGAAGAGTCCGATGGGACTAAACGCCTGATCGACTTAGCTCTTTCATTCTTTTTATTGCGTAATCCTAATACTTGTTTGGTAATAGACGAACTTGATTGCAGGTTACATCCCTTTTTAAGCAAGTTTTTAATTCAAGAACATATGGAAAACGATAAACAGAAAGGACAACTTATTGTAACTCTTCATGACCTGAATTTAATGACGAACGAAATCTGGCGGACCGATGAGATTTGGTTTACGGAAAAACGTCAAGACGGTTCAACTGATTTATATTCGCTCTATCAGTTCTCCCCACGTTTTGATAAGAATTTACAGAAAGGGTATATTCAAGGAAAATATGGAGCTATTCCGATGATTGGAGACTGGAATAATGAGTAACTTTGGATCACGGAAAGAATTTAAGCTCATTATTCAGCTTTTTTATGAAGGTCTGACTGAGCTTGATTATTTGCAAAAATTTATTCAACAACAAAAAAAGACAAATTTAGTTCGCCTGAATAAAACATATACGAACCCTAATCCTCTCAATCTGGCAAAAGAAGCCATTGGCCGCTATAATGATTTAAAAATGCCAAAAAGTGAGATTTGGCTTATCTTTGACCATGATGGGCGGGAAAGAGAAGTGCGAGAAGCCATAGATATCATTAAACAAAGCCGAAAAGATATTCATATTGCATTTATGAAACCTTGCATTGAAATCTGGCCATTATTACACAATAATATAAACAATGTAACAACCCAGACAATAGCGCAATCAAAGTTAGAAGAAATTATGCCTTCGTATAAACACGATAGGAATCCATATTTTGAACTATCTAAAATGCCTAATTATGCGCAAGCCGTTCAAAAAGCCCATCAATGGGAAATATCATTATCCGGAGCAAGTGAATACAATTCTGCAAAGTTTGCCGGAATATATAAACTCACAGAAAAAATTAAAAATATCTAAGTTCAATCATTATTTTTTGCATTTTCCAACCCGTTGAATTTAAAATAAATGATGATGAATCAAAGCATTAACATGGAAAAATGTTAAAAAAAGTGCTTGACTTGAGAATCCCGGCATGGTAACCCGGGTGCCATCTTTAAATCTTGGTTGATTTTGATGGAGATTCAAATGGATAGCAACAATTTAATGCAGGCACTTTATACTATGGACTGGGAGCGGATTAAAGCTGAACTCAATGCCGGTGCGGATGTTAATGCTCCTTATAACAAGCACGGTTGGACGCCTTTTATGTGGGCATGCCGGGAATTCTATGAACCAGAAGCTATTGAAGCATTTTTGGCGGCCGGCGGCGATGTTAACTTCCGCAATCAATATGAAGAAACGCCCTTTATCATTGCTGCCAAGCACCGCAGTTCGCCAAAGACATTGTCGGTTTTGCTCAAGGCCGGAGCGGATATCAACACACAGGATAAATTCGGCAATACCGCGTTTGTTTATGTCGTGAAACATCCGCAGGTAATGATGCGACTTCGGGTTTTGGATTTTATGATTGATAACGGCGCCGATCCGAATATCAAAAACAAGCACGGCAAAACCGTTTGGAATTATGCCGCCGAACAGGAAGGCTTAAGCGATTATCTCTGCGTCCGTCTGTTGGAGGAGAAGAGCGATGAGTAATGCTGCCCGAATTGCCGCGTTAAACGATGCTTTCAGAGCTAATCCCTCGCTCGGGACATTTGTTTTAACCGCCGGTATCCGTGCCAATATGCCGCAGGACGTTGCCACAATTCTTAACAAAGTGAGGACTTTCAAAGATTTTAACGAAGGCGATGATCCGTATGGTGAGAGGGATTTCGGAGCTTTTGATTTTAAGGGCAAGAAGATTTTCTGGAAGATTGATTACTATGACCGCAATTTTGAATTTGCCTCGCCGGATGCTGCCGATCCGGCGGTTATCAATCGCGTTTTGACCGTTATGTATGCTGACGAATACTAGGAGGCCGTTATGGAATATGATGTTATTTGCAGCGAAAGCATAGACAAGCTGGTGGAATACGTGAACGTATACCTCCGGGACGGCTGGCAATGTCAGGGAGGTATCGGGGTTTTGACCCAAGGGTTGAGTTACAAAGTGTTTTATCAGGCAGTTGTGAAAGGAAAATAAGATGACTAATGACGTTTTTGTGGATGATAAGAAAATCAAAGATATTCTGACTTATATCAGCGGAATGAAGCATGCCGAACAAATCCGCATGATGTTCCTGTGCAGCCTAAATGGTATGCGTTCTATCAATTTTGCTTACTTGCAGGTTAAGGACGTTTTTACCGACAACCTCAAAATCAAAGACGTGATTTGCCTTGATTACGACAAGAACAAAGGCAAAAACAAATGCTCCTACTATATGAACAGCCAGCTGAAGAAGGAATTTTGCGAATATTTGAAGTATCTACAGCGGAAATGGAAAGACAGACTAACGGCTGAAACATATCTCTTTACTTCGCAGAAATTAAACAAACCTTACAACCGCGCCAGTATCAGCCGTCTGTTTGCTTCGGTTTACCGGAAATTCAACATTCAGGGCGCGAGCCACTTGGGACGACATCTGTTTGTTTCCAAACTGATCAATTCCGGCGTAAATATCTGCATTGTGCAGAAACTGGCCAATCATAAGAACATCAGCACCACCCAGCATTATTTTAATTACAACGACCAAATGCTCGCCAACGCCGTGGAAAATGTGAAGATTTAAGATGAATAAAGAAATATTTGGCAAATTTATAGTTATTCATCAAGATAGCTAACAACTGAAGCTTTTTCCACTAATCCTGCTTTTGTAGCTCTATAATGTTCACGCATATTAGAAACTTGTTTCATTAATTCTTCTAACTCTTGCCGTCCCCTATAGCGAGCATTAGATTTTTGTACGTTGACATCTGAAGCATCTACAATAATTAACTCATTAGCATCATTAACACATAGTTTTTTGTTTCCATAAGCATTGGCTTCAGATGCTTTTTGGGCATATTCATCAGAATGAATTTTGCTATATTGAATTAATTTTTGTTCTTGTTCAACTTCTTCATCAGTCATACATGTCCAAGAAACTATGGATGATGACATTGTTGATATTTGTATATTAGGTTTTAAATTAGCTTTAGATTGTTTATCTGCTAGCTTTTTAAACATAAAATCACCAAGTATCTTTGGATTTATATTTTCAACAATTTCCTCAACTATGGTATAAATATTATTCAAAATATAGGTTCCATATTCAAATGCTTTTTGTTTGGTTGCAATTTCGCCCTTATGAACAATATTATTTCTTAGGTTAATCTTATCATTATTATAATCAAAGATTTTCTTAAATCGCATAAGATATAAAGAATGGAATGCCCCAAGTTGGCGTTCAGAAGAAGCTTTATATACTTTTCTCCATAAACCTTCATATACATTATGTTCAATTTCCTGTTCAAACAAAATAAGTTCAATACAGAATTCAAAGCATCTTTCTTGAGCAGCGGCAAAATTGAATATTGCTTCCCTATAATATCTATCAATAAGGTTTTCTATTGCCATTTCTAGTAAAATTTCAAATGGTTGCTCCTGAATTATTAGGCAATTTTCGTGATTGTTCTTACATTTAAAGAATATCACACCATTATCAGATGTTAATATTTCGTATGTTGTACTATCAGGAATTCGACCGCTTTTCATATCTTCTGCACAACATTGCATACAAGGAACAAATGCAATACGACCAGTCATTTATTACATCTCCTCAAAGAAGTCTTCATCAATCTTTTGAATATTGATTGTTTCTTTTGTTTTGCAACCGACACTGTATTTTATCATGAGTTGGGCTAGGCGTTCGCCATCAATTAAAACAATATTCTTTGAAGCTTTTTTGATCGTATTTTTTGCATCTGCGGTAAAACTTGAAGTTGTTACAAAGACACCTTTAACAGCTCGACACATATCTAAGGCTCCGATAAAGTTTCTTAAATCACCAGCGGTAACAGAATGGTTATCAGAGTAACGTTTAGCTTGAATATAAATTTTATCAACACCTAAGACATCCTGATTGATTACGCCATCAATGCCATCATCGCCTGATTTTCCTGTATGTTCCCAAGCTTCATCAGTATTGTTGCTGTATCCCATTGCCACAAGTAGCTTAATAATCAGATTTTCAAAAAATGTTGGATTTGCTTTTAATATTCGCCCAATCAGCTCTCCCGATAAAGAAGAGTTCAGATTTTCCAAAGATTCATGGATAGCTTCTTCAGGAGAAAGTTCATCTAAATCCTCATTAGCATTTGTTTTTTCAACCTTATTAGAAGATTTTTTGCTTCTCTTCTTAAAAGCATTGAAACTAGGATATTGCTCAAGTATTTTATTATCAATTTTATTCGGGTTTTTAGCAAGAAGTGCCACACCTTCAGAAGAAATAGTAAACTGTCCGCGTCCCGTACTTTCAAGTAAACCTGCCTGTATTAAATATGACTTAGCCCAAGATATTCTTCCATAAAGCAAAGAACTACCATTAGACATGCTTAACTTCCTATCCTCTTCAGAAATATGCATTTCATCAGCAATTTCTTTTACTACATCGGAAATATATACATTTCCTTTTGCTGCGGCTTTCAATACAGGTAACATAAAATGTTGGTAATTAGGTATAGTCATACTAAAAATCTCCTTATACCTCTAAAGGCTAAAGATTGTTAATACAAATTTCAAGCAAAAATAAAAATTTATACCCGACTACAATTTTCCCGATATCGAAACTTAACTTATTTAATCAAGCCTCCTATCATTTGAAAAATGTGATTTCGGCGGGGAATTGCGTTCTTGACTTTTATTTTAACAGACAATATAATATCCATAAATGATATATAATTACATTTGGAGATAATATATTGTCTTTTATATTGAAATCACAGCAAGAGGTTATGCAAGAGATTGCTGAGAGAGCCAAGTTTAAGCGCTTGGAGCAAAATCTGACACAGGAAGGTTTGGCGTTGCGTTCCGGTGTGAGTTTGGGAAGTATCAAGCGTTTTGAACGAAGTGGCGAGATTTCGTTGAAATCGCTGATTGATATTGCTTTGGCGTTGGGATGTTTGGAAGACTTTTCCGCCTTGTTTGCAGACAATGCGCCGCGCGGCAGTTTGTTTGAAAGTAAAGAAGAGAAAAAACGTAAGCGGGGGAGCATCAAATGAGATTGAATGTTTTTTTGAATGCTTACGGCAAGCGGCACTTCGTTGGGATTTTAGAGGAACAGGCGCTACGTATCTTTTTTGAATATTCACCGGAGTTTATTGCAACCGGAATAAACTTGTCCCCTTTTATGCTGCCGCTCAAATCACAAATATTTAAAGACACCAAACAAACCTTTGACGGTCTTTTCGGCGTGTTTAATGATAGTTTGCCCGACGGTTGGGGCTGTCTGCTTTTAGACCGACAATTACAAAAGAAAGGCTTGAGTTTGCAACAAATCACACCTTTACAACGTTTATCCATGATTGGACTTAATGCTATGGGGGCATTGGAATATGAACCCATCACCGAAAATGACAGCGAATTTGTCGGCGATATAGAACTAGATTCACTTTGTTTGGAAGTCAATCATATTCTGGCTGGCAAGAGTTCGGAAGTGCTTGATAAGCTTTTAACGCTTAACGGCTCATCCGGAGGAGCGCGGCCGAAGATTGTGGCGTTAGTTTCAGATGATAAGCAAACACTCATTCACGGAAACTTGGCTAAACCCGGTTATAGTCCGTGGTTGATTAAGTTTGCGTCGTCTCTTGATAATAAAAACATCGGCGCTGAGGAATATGTTTACTCAAAGATGGCCAAAGACGCCGGTATTGAAATGCCGGAAACGCATTTGTTTCCCTCAAAAAACTGTGTCGGCCATTTCGGCGTCAAACGTTTTGACCGCATTGGTGACCAAAAGGTGCATATTCATACTGCCTGCGGGTTATTGCATGCCAACCACCGGACATCCAGCATTAACTATGATGGTTTATTAAAACTAACCTCAATACTTACCAAAGATATTCGGGAAGTTGAGAAGATGGTGCGCCTGATGATTTTTAACGTCAAAGCAGGCAACAAAGATGACCATAGTAAAAACTTCTCTTTTATGCTGGATCAAAACAACAACTGGAAAATGACGCCGGCATACGATTTAACCCCTTCGCAGGGGATTAACGGTGAACAGACATCTATGGTAAACGGTAAAGGGACGGATATTACCGACAGCGATTTGATTAAAACCGCCGTGCCTTTCGGATTTGCAGAGAAAAAAATTGCCACAATAATCGAACAAACGAATGACGCTCTGGCAAATTATGGCAAATATATGAAGGAACTTGGGGTGAAGTAGAAAAACGTTGTAAATGTTAAACAAAGTAGTACTTTCTGACAAAATTTAACATTTTGCCACACGAGCTTTGGAGAGCATTTTCAGACCGCTATATTTTCTGCCGATTTCAAAGAAAATGTTAAAGAATGTGCATTGTTTGATATTTTTATATTTGAAAAATTTCTCTTGCAATATAATTTAAATTAGTCTAATCTATATTATATTAAACGAGATGATTACATAGGTGGTGGTATGGAATTTATCGGTAGAACAAAAGAACTTAGTGATTTAGAGCAAGAATATAACAACTCCCATTCCTTTGTTGTTATATATGGTCGCAGACGTATCGGAAAAACTGCTTTAATTCAAGAATTCATTAAAGGCAAGCCTGCCCTATACTTCTTGGCGACAGAAGAATCCGAGCCACAGAGCATGAAGCGGTTTGCTTTAAGTTTATCGCAATTTGCTAACCAGGAATTTATCGCCAAAGCTAATTTTGATGATTGGATTGAGCTTTTCAAACTGTTTGCCGCCGTTCCAAGCCAAAATACAAAGGTGCTCATTCTTGATGAATTTCAGTACATGGTCAACACAAATCCCGCCTTTACTTCAATCTTTCAAAAAGCATGGGATGAAGTTTTATCAAAGCAAGACATTATGGTCATTATCTGCGGTTCGTACATTAATATGATGACAAAACAGGTTTTAGCCGAAAACAGCCCCTTGTATGGTCGCCGTACATCTCAAATCCGATTGGCGCCGCTTCCTTTTTTCGATATCAGACAACATTATCAAAATAAGCCTTTTTCCGATGTGGTTGAGCTTTATTCCGTAACCGGTGGCGTTCCGAAATATTTGGAATTTTTTGATAACAAAAATTCTTTAATGGATAATATATCACGTGTTATTCTTAATAAAAACGGCTTTTTATACGAAGAACCGGCATTTTTACTTAATAAGGAAGTTAAAGAACCGGTAAATTATTATTCGGTTATGAAAGCAATAGCTCAAAATAATCACAAACTATCGGAGATAGCTTCGGCAATGTCCACGGAGGGCAACAAATTAAGTCCCTATCTGGAAACTTTGCAGGGGTTATACTTATTGGAAAAGCGTGTTCCGGTAACCGAAAAAAATCCGGAAAAAAGTCGGAAAGGATTATATTTTATCCGAGATATATTTATCCGTTTTTGGTTTATGTTTGTCTTTCCTTATAAAGGAGAGCTTGAGCTGGATAATCTGAATTTTGTACAAGATAAGCTGAAATCCAATTTTATTGATAATCA
>CEAF01055597.1_pt1 | contig 143286 bp, 134 predicted proteins | sample 557431 | NCBI WGS metagenome assembly CEAF01 (sample SAMEA3182068, study PRJEB8094) | gut metagenome | biome: human; feature: gut; material: Stool; isolation source: human stools | place: Canada | collected 2013-11-18 | reverse complement strand
ATTCTGGATAATCATTCAGCACATACTTCTAAAGAAACACGGTGCTTTCTGGATACTATGCCAAAGGGACGTTTTAAATTTGTATTTACACCAAAACATGGCTCATGGTTAAATATGATTGAAAGCTTCTTCAGTAAGATGACCAGACAGATGCTTCATGGAATTCGTGTTAATAGCAAACAGGAATTGGAAGAACGAATTTACAAGTATTTTGACGAAATAAACCGTGAGCCTGTAGTTTATCACTGGAAGTATAAAATGGATGAAATCAGTGAAGAGGAAGCGGCATCGGTTTAATATAGCAATTATTTATTATTCGCTGTACTAGGTCTTAACGAAGAGGAGAAATAGATAACTTCCATTTTGTATGTATGATAAATCTAAACAGTATTTTAGCAACATTTCCTACTGGTTAATTAAATTGAATAGAAATTAAACACTGTTCAATTGAGCAATCTATATGAATCTGATATGCTGAGTATACAAAAGCTTTTGAATTTTTTAGGAGATGAAGCAAATGGATATAGGCGTTGTTATAAAAAAATACAGAAAAGAAGCTGGTATGACGCAGGAGGAGATGGCAAACAGATTAGGTGTGACGACACCGGCTGTAAACAAATGGGAGAATAGTAATTCCAAGCCGGATATTGAACTGCTGGCACCAATTGCAAGACTGCTTGATATTTCACTTGATACATTACTTTCTTTTCATGAAAAACTTTCAGATACTGAAATCGAAGAAATTATCAGGAAGATGGACAGGATGTTTTCAGAAGAAGGCTATGAAAAGACTTATGAATGGGCATTGAGACTTATAAAGGAATATCCGAATTGTAATATGCTTATCTGGCAGACTGCGGTAATGCTTGATGCAAGAAGAATAACGGATAAATGCATAAATCAGGAAAAATATGATAAGCAGATTAACGCATGGTATGAGCTGGCACTACATGATGAGAATGAAGAGATACAGCATCATGCAGCAGATTCCTTATTTGGATTTTATTTACGTAAGAAGGATTACACCAAGGCAGAAAAATATCTGGACTATTTTTCAGAATACGATCCTATGAAAAGTTATTATCAGGGAAGATTACTCCAGAAGCAGGGAAAAATCAAAGAAGCATATGAAAAATATGAAAATATTATTTTTTCCGGCTTTAGTACACTTAATTTTGTTCTTTCCACAATGGCGGGACTGGCATTGCGGGAAAATGATATCGGTTATGCGAGATTTTTGTCAGGGAAGGTACAGGCAGTTGCACATACATTGGAAATGGGAAAATATAATGAGTATTCGCCAATGCTTGATATTGTATGTGCAGGGAAAGATGTAGAGGGAACATATAAGGTGGTAAAACATCTTCTTGATAATGTGGGTACTATGTATGATTTTAGAAAGTCCGGTTTATATAAGCATATGAAGTTCAGAGATATTGATGAAGCTATATTAGATGGTGTAAAAGAAAAACTTCTTGAAGGATTCAGAAAGGAGGAAGAATTCGGTTACATGGCAGGATATGAACCGTGGGAGAAATTAATTTTTGACAGATAAGTTTTTTGAAAACTGTCGTTTGGTAAAATCTATTCCATTTTTAAAAGCCTTGCGATAAAATATGTTCTGTGAGACGGTGTGCCTGTTGACGAGGAAGAAATAGTAAAGAGAATATAGGAATGAGAAGGAATCGAGAGATCGGTTCCTTTTTTATGCTTAGAATTAATTGATGACAAAATCAAATTGACATATAGAAGCTTGATTGATATGATATAGACAAAATGAAAATGGCATATTGGAGGAACATTAAGATGGATAAAGTTATAAATATTGAAGAGGCATTAAAAAGAATTGAGGAGTTGGAAAAAGAGAATGCAAAACTTCGGGAGGAATTGGAGTATTACAGAAATCGTAAGTTAAGCGGTCGTCAGAAACATAACGCCAAGTGGATGGCAATATATAATGATTTTGTTGTTGGGTATGAGAGCGGCATGACAATGGTAGAAATTGCGAAGAGGAACAATGTCAGTGAGAGGACGATCTATAGGTATAAAGCGTATTATGACAAACTGAGGGAAAAAGGGGAATAGCCCATTTTGCTGATGTCAGTAATATGTTATATGAAAGTTGCGGACAAATTTTTTGACCGCAAAATGGATGGAGGAATTCTATGGCAGAAGATAAAAAGAAAGAAATAGATGTTGCAGTAATAGAAGTAACAGAAGAATATCTAAAAGAAAAACTGTATAAAATTAGGGGTAAAAGGGTATTGCTTGATGCTGATTTAGCAGAGATATATGGCTATGATACGAAGGGATTTAATAGACAGGTAAAAAATAATATTGAAAAATTTGATGAAGATTTTATGTTTGAATTGACAGATGAGGAATTAGAAGATTTGCGGTACAAAAATTGTACCGCAAATCTAAGTTCAAAAAGTCGTTATAATCCTCATGTATTTACAGAGCAAGGATTATATATGCTGATGACTGTCTTGAAAGGACCGTTGGCTGTTAAACAGAGCAAGGCATTAATAAGAACCTTTAAGAAAATGAAAGATTACATATTAGAAAATCGTGATTTAATAGGTCAGAGGGAAATACTTCAGTTAAGCATGGAGACTGCTAACAACAGAATAGAAATTAATAAAATCAATTCAAATATGATATCTTTGGAAAAACAGATTTCAGATGTTGCAGAAGGATTGAAGGATGTTGTGACAAAATCTGAGTTAGCTGACATGATGAACAGCTTTGTTTCAGATGATGACGAGAAGTGGCTCATGTTTAATGCAAAGTTCAGTAGTGCGGATGAAGTTTATGAGTCCATTTATAAGCAGGCAAAGTCGTCAATATATGTCGTTGACAATTATATTGGCTTAAGGACGCTGGTACACCTTAAGAATTCTCCGGCTGGAGTAGCTATTATTTTATTCAGTGATAATGTTGGAAATAATAAACTTCATAATATAGAATTTACGGATTTTTGCAAAGAATATCCAGCAGTAAAAATATCAATGAAAAAGACAGGCGGTATATTTCATGATCGATTTATAGTGTTGGATTATGGAACTACTGATGAAAGAGTTTTCTTATGTGGTGCTTCATCAAAGGAACTTTGATTTTACCACACTAGAGGAGATTGAGCCTGCGAACATTAGAAATAAAATCAGACTTTCGCAGGCTTTTTGTTTACAGAGAATTTTTCACAGGTATAATAAACATGACAGATAGTTGTCATGTTGAGTTAGATATGATAGGTATGGAGTATGAGAAACGATGAAAATAGATAGACTTATCGGTATATTGTCAATCTTACTGCAGGAAGAAAAGACAACGGCTCCTGAACTGGCAGAAAGATTTGAGGTATCTCGAAGGACAATAAATCGGGATATTGAAGACCTTTGTAAAGCAGGTATTCCTATAAAAACTGCACAGGGTACCGGTGGTGGTATCAGTATTATGGATGGATATCGTATGGACAGGACGATTTTGAGTTCCAAAGATATGCAGATGATTCTTGCGGGTTTGCGGAGTCTTGACAGTGTGAGCGGAAGCAGGTACTACAGTCAGCTGATGGAGAAAATCCAGACCGGATCATCAGAGTTCATCAGTGGAAGAGACTCTATGCTGATTGACTTATCTTCATGGTATAAGGGTTCTCTTGCTCCAAAGATCGAGGTAATGCAGAGTGCAATAGAAAACAGGCGCATCATACGATTTAAGTATTATGCTCCGTCCGGAGAGAGCAACCGAAGGGTAGAACCATATTATCTGGTTTTCCGGTGGTCGAGCTGGTATGTATGGGGGTGGTGTTTAGAACGTAAAGATTACAGGCTGTTCAAACTGAACCGTATGGATTGTGTTGTTGAAACAGACCATGGATTTCTGCGCAGAGAAGTACCAATGCCGGATTTGTCAAATGAGAAGATATTTCCGGGTGGGATAAATGTAAAAGCTCTTTTCACACCGAATATGAAGTGGCGGCTGGTTGAAGAATTTGGACCGAACTGCTTTACAGAAACGGACGATGGAAGGCTGCTCTTTTCAGCAGACTATACGGATATGGAAAACCTTGTGACATGGCTTATGACATTTGGAGCAAAAGTAGAGGTGCTTGAGCCCGAAGAAGTGCGGGACATTATTCGCAGGAATGCAGAGGAAATATTAAAAATCTATGGAGGATTATGAAAATGAGATTAGACGGTTTTGGGTTGTTTGTTGATGATATGGCAAAGATGATTCGTTTTTACAGGGATGTTCTCGGATTTGAAATTAAGGAAGAAGAGAATACTTCCAATGTTTATCTTGTGAAAGACGGAACACTTTTTTTACTGTATGGACGGAACGATTTTGAGAAGATGACAAACCGGCGATATGAGTATATCAAGGGTCTGAATGGTCATTCTGAAATAGCTCTATATGTTGATACTTTTGAAGAGGTGGACGAGGCATACAAGAAGGCTGTGGAAAATGGTGCAACATCTGTGCTTGAACCGGAAATTGAACCTTGGGGACAGAAAACCTGCTATATCGCTGATCCGGAAGGAAATCTGATAGAGATTGGTTCCTGGAATAAGCCTTATGAAGAGAAGGACTTAGAGGGGGTGTAAAGGATATGGCTTTTGACTACAAGAAGGAATATAAAGAATTTTATATGCCGAAAGGCACACCGTCTATTGTAACTGTTCCGAAAATGAACTATATAGCGGTAAGGGGAAGCGGCAATCCAAATGATGCAGACGGAGAATACAAGCAGGCTATCGGACTTCTGTATGGAATTGCATTTACGATTAAAATGAGCAAAAAGGAAGATCATCAGATTGATGGATATTTCGATTATGTCGTGCCGCCATTAGAGGGATTCTGGTGGCAGGGTGAGCGGCGTCCAGGGGACGCCATGCTGCGAACCGACCGAGCCGGCAGGCGAGATGGAGTAACCGGAATTGATTATGCTCGTAAGGAAGATTTTAAGTGGATCTCTGTTATTCGCTTGCCGGATTTTGTTACCAGGGAAGAGTTCGACTGGGCTGTCAGGAAAGCTACGGCAAAGAAAAAGCAGGATTTTTCTAAGGCTGAGTTTTTTTCCTATGAGGAGGGCTTATGTGTACAGTGTATGCATATCGGAGCGTATGACGATGAGCCTGTTACGGTAGATGCAATGCACAGGTTTATGGAAGAACAGGGATACACATTGGATATAACGGATCGGAGAATGCACCACGAGATTTATCTGAGCGATGCGAGGAAGGTAGCGCCGGAGAAGCTGAAGACTGTAATCAGGCATCCGATAAAGAGAGCCTAAGGGTATGGAGGAAAATAATATGGCATCAACAAAAGAGTATTTGGATTTTGTTATGGAACAATTATCAGGACTGGATGAACTCAGCAGCCGGGCAATGATGGGCACATACATCCTTTATTACCGTGGAAGGATTTTTGGTGGGATATATGATGACAGACTTTTGGTGAAGCCGGTCCCGATGGCATTGAGGTTGATGCCAGATGCCGAGATGGAACTACCTTATAATGGTGCTAAAGAAATGATTTTGGTTGATAATGTGGATGATCGGCAGTTTTTGTGTGAACTGGTTGAGAGTATGTGGGAAGAATTGCCGATGAAAAAATCTAAAAAGAAAAAAGGTATCTGATATTTATTATTGAACTTATAATTTTATCAGTTATAACTTATAAAATGGTAATTTAATGATTGAGATTCAGATATAAAAAAGTTCGAAGAACTTTTGTTTTCGAACTTTTTTATATTTATATTGAATATATGATTACCATGGTATAATATATATTCACGAAAATGAAATTTATAAGAATGAAATACAGGGGGGGAAATGGAATGACTATCAGTGAAAGAATATTAAAGGTATTAAAAGACAGAAATATGACGCAGGTTGAGTTTGCAAAACAGGTTGGTATTGCGACCAGTACGATCAGCGAATGGAAGAAAAAAAAGACCAATCCTACAGCCGATAAGATTATGGTAATCTGCAATGTATTACAGATTACCCCGGAGCAGCTTCTTACCGGAAAGGGAATTGAAGACGAGGAAGAGATTGTTGCGGCAAGCCCGGAGAGTCGGTTTACACCTTATGACATTCAACTGATTGAAGACTACCATGGCCTTAAAGAAGAGCAGAAGAAGAGACTGATGGCTTATGTGGAGGCTTTGAAGAAAATAGAAAGCTTGGAAAACATGTAGTTGTGAAGTCGCAAATTGCGACTTCACGAAAGGACGGTTTATGGGAGAAGTATTAGAATTAAATACAGTAGATAATATCATAAATAGTATTTACATAATTCGTGGACAGCAAGTTATGCTGGATTCTGATTTAGCAAAAATATATGGCTATGAGGTAAAACGATTAAATGAACAGGTAAAAAGAAACATTAAGAGATTTCCGGAAGATTTTATGTTTCAGCTAACAAGAGAAGAAATTGATTTCGTGAAGTCGCAATTTGCGACTTCACGGATTACGTCTTTGTTTGAAGGACAAGAAGGTGGTCGAAGAAAACTACCATATGTTTTCACAGAGCAGGGAATTTATATGTTAGCTACAGTACTGAAAGGAGAATTAGCAGAACAGCAAAGTATTTTTATCATGCGTGCATTCAAAGAAATGCGCCATTATATCAGACAGAACAGGCAGTTTGTCACACAATCGGAAATGAATCTGGTTACGGCAAAAGTATCGGAATTATCTGTTCAGATGGCAGGTGTAGTAGATCGGCAGAAACAAACAGAAAAATCAATGGAAGAGATTCGAAAGAGCATTGATGTTATGAATGAGAATTTTATAACAGAGAAAGATTTCAAAAATTTTGTAATCTATAAGGGACAGAAGTTTGAAGCAGATGCAGCTTACATAGATATTTATCAACAGGCAGCAAAATCTATTTATGTGGTGGATGATTATATGAATACCAAGACATTACAACTTCTGTCGCAAAAACAATCCGGTGTTGAGGTAATTCTTTTTACAGAGAATGGTCATGGGAAAAAAGGTTTTCTCACAAGTGCTGTGGTCAATGATTTTATAAATCAATATCCAACACTTAGAATCAAACCCAATCCAGATTGTCATGATAGATGGATTGTTCTTGATTATGAATTACCTACGGAGGCAGTATATCATTGTGGTGCGTCAAGCAAAGATGCTGGTAAAAAGTTATGTGCAATAAATAAAGTGGATTCTGTTCAAATGATTCATCCAGTAATAGATAGATTACTTTTATTGCCAGATAAACAGATATAACTTACAGCTATAATTTTTTAACTTTATCGCCCTCAAACATACTATATCCTGTGGGATTTTTCCGAAATTCCGATGGTGAAATCCCAAGGTATTTTGTAAATTGCCGGTTGAAGTAGGAACCATACTTAAAACCACATTGATTGGCAATATCATCGATCTTAAGATTGGTATTAGATAATAGTTCCTGTGATATTTTAAGACGATAATGAAGCAGATATTCAATGCAGGTACAGTTAAGCTGTTGTTTGAAACGCTGGTTAAGTGTGGTTCGATTTAAGTGAACAAGCTCGCATAGAAAATTCAATGAGATATTGTTCCGGTAATTGGCATGAATGTAATCAGTGCAGATGGTAACTGGATTCGAATTCTCAGATAATTCGTAGAAATTTAATTTGCATTGATCCACATATATATCATAAATACAATTAAGTGCCTGACGAAGCATTCTTCTGATACGGCAAGTCCAGTAATCATCACTTTGTGCGTATGTTTCAGCACCAATCATAAGCATAAGTTCATTCAAGCGAATATATTGCTGTGGTGTTAAGTTAAAAATCCCCTGAAAATATCCATGATGCTTTGTGAACATATAAAGCATGTTTCTATCATAAACATATTGTTTGTCAATGGGAACTGAGTCATCAAGATTTTCAAAGTTTAAACAGGCTTTTATATACCATGGATCAAAATGAAATACCTTGGCACTTAAATGTGTGCGTTCCAGACATTGAAAATTATCGTATTGTGAGATACAAAGTACGGCAGGAGCCGTAACTGTCTGAATATGTTCATTGATTTTGACAGTTGTGCTTCCACAGGAAATCATAATGATAGTGCATCTGTTATCTACTGGCAATGATTCTAATGTATTATAAAAATCAAATTCAATGGGTATTTCTCTTTCCTTATGTCTATCATTCTGAGGCATATAAATCTCCTTTTGAAAATGAAATATTAAAATACATTATATGCAATTCTTAATTGTAAAAAGTATAAATATCTACTGCATATATGTAATTGAAAGTATAATTTACACACTATATACTTGTATATAGTATAAAATAAAGAAAAAGAGGTGTCTATAAAAATGGTCATACGATTTGCAAAAGAAAATGAATTAATACGGGTAAATGAATTAAGAAAACAGGTAAATGACCTGCATGTTGAAGGAAAATTCGAGGTTTTCAAGGCCGGTTTTAATAAGGAATTACAAGATCATGTATATACCATCTGGAAAGATCCCGAGCAGAAAATTATTGTGGCGGAATCGGAAGGAATGATCTGTGGTTTTGCTGTACTTCATCATATTCATAAACCGGAAACTCCTTTTATGCAGGAACGTGATTTTATGGATATTGATGAATTCTGTGTGGATAAAAAATACCGAAGGCAGGGAATTGCATCGGAAATGATAGCATTTATAAAAGCTTATACAAAGGAACAGGGAATAAATCGTATGGAACTTAATATGTGGGAGTTTAATGAAGATGCACTTGCCTTTTATGAAGCAGTAGGATTCAAAACATACCGAAGATATATGGAAATGATGTTAAAAATCTGAATAGACAAGGAAAACGAAATATGGGTAGGTTTCCAGAAGACTTTATGTTTCAGTTTACGTAAACCGAATATGATAATCTGCGGGCCAAAATGTCATCGAAATCAATTTTCAGTTTTACAGAGACAATCCAATCATAAATATGATAAAATGAAAATAAATATTGGAAAGCAAAAAGGATATAAAAGACCTATGACATTAAAGAAAACAATAGAACAACATAAATACATCATATTGTTTTGTCTCATATTAGTATTTGGTTCTATATTGCGGTTGGTGCAGTTGGGGAAGGTTCCGGGCGGTTACCAGATGGACGAGGCTTATGGGGCTTTTAATGCGTATTCACTGTTTCACAGTGGGATCGATTCCACAGGACACTCCTATCCTGTGTATTTCGAGTCCTGGGGAGGCGGGCAGAATGCACTGAACTCGTATCTCATGCTTCCTTTTATGGTGTTCACCGGAGGTAAGATCACTCCACTGGTAGTAAGACTACCGCAGGCCATTGTAGCAATTTTATCTCTGGTGGCGGTTTATTTTCTGATGAAAGAGATGGTGGATGAAGCGGCCGGACTGTGGGCCATGCTTCTTCTCAGTGTATGTCCCTGGCATATTATGATGTCAAGATGGGGGCTGGAGTCCAATCTGGCACCCGGGTTCCTGCTTTTTGGACTGACCTTTTTTGTTTATGGCCTGAAAAAACCGAGATTACTTATTTTGTCAGCATTCTCTTACGGTCTGAGCCTGTATTGTTATGCGACTATCTGGCCTATTGTTCCGCTACTTATGTTGTCGGAATGGGGATACGGATTTCTTACAAAGACTTTGAAGATTAACAAATACTTCGTGATCCATGTGGTGATCATTGGATTACTGGCACTTCCGTTGCTGGCGTTTTTGCTGGTAAACAGAGGAATCCTCCCAGAGTTCTCCATAGGCCCTTTTTCGGTCTATGTAATGACGGATTTCAGAGTGAATGAAATAGCATCCTCTTTCCGTGATATTTTATACAATTTCAAAAATCTGCTGTATCTTCTGTATCGGCAGGATATCGGTCGTCCCTACGATGTGATCATGCCGTTTGGATTTTTCGGAATCACAGCCAGAGTACTGATCTTTCTGGGAGTTTTTTTACTGGTGATCCGCCTGATCCTAGCCTTACAGAAGAGACAGACAACATTATTATGGATGATATTCTTTCAACTGACCGGCGCATTGCTGCTGGGATTACTGGTTACCGTGGGAATGACCCAGATCAACTGCATCTATATTCCTCTTGTTCTGTGCGGAGCATTGTGCGTGTCTTCTTTGACAGATTTTCTGGGGAAAAAAGTGAATTTCTATGGAAAAATTGCAGTAAGCATTCTTTTGGCAGCACTTCTGCTGGGGGAAAATGTACAGTTTGAAAAGGCATATTTTACTTCTTATAAAGAGCTGGTCAGTGCCTATTTTCAGGAAGGCAGCGAGGAAGCCGTACAGAAAGCCATGGAGATTGCGGCGGAAAGCGGTCGTGAGATCGAGATCGAAGATGCCATCAAATATCCCAGTGTTTTGCTCTACGGAGAGATTGACGCTGCAGAATACCTTGCCAACAGGAACTTAAGCGATGCACCTCCCAAGCCGGAGTCTTTCCTAGGCAAGGGAATCCGCTTCACTATGGGAATCGACTGGGAGCATATTGACAGAAATAAGATATATATCATTTACTATACAGATGCGGAAAAATTCGATGGATTCGCTCTCCTGCCCTGCCGGGACTGGTATGTGGCGTATTAAAATGAAAATAAAAAAGCCCTCACATATCATAAAAGGTGGGGGCTTTCGCGTGTCAAAAATTATGTTTCATTTACGCACTCAGATCCAGATTCCGTCCAATCAGCATGGCGGCATCGGCAGATTTTTTGTTCTGCTGGTAAGGATTGCTCTCGTCACGGTAACTGATCTTGGTCGTGGTGGTGCCGCCGGCGGTGTAGACGGTGCCGCATTCGGGACATACCGCGGTCCGCAGGGACACTGTGGCGGAGAGAACCTTGCCGTTGTTCTGTGCGGCCTTGTTGTAAGCGTTCGTTACATGCTCCTGTTCGTGGGCACGAACTCTGGAGGAGGAAGCCTGTGGTGAAATATGAGATGCAGATTTGAAGGAGACCATTTCGTTGGAACCATCCTGATATTTCCGGTTCTTGCAGGTTTCGCATTCTGCGGGAGAAGACTTTCTGCCGGGCTTTTCTACATCGGATTTTCCGGGATTCAATACAACACCTTTCTCCTCGGGCTGTGCGGAGGATACCGCACCGGCAGAATAACCGTATCCGTAATTGCCGGTCAGACTATAATTATTAGAATAATTGATTCCGTAAATACCTGTCATGGGACTTCTCCTTTCTGCGTAATGTTTTGCTACTCTTCTATTTGCCCTCATTGTAGCACCTGTATCCGGTGAGGGCAAGTTAAGATTACTGAAAAATCTGCTCAACTTCTGAAATGACGGAGGTCGTACCTAATATTACAATGGGATCCGAAAAAGAATCCGCCAGAGTCAGTGCCTGTTTCACGGAATCTGTCCATATTGTGCCAATATCTTCTTCTGCCAATGACTCCTGCTGTTTTTTGGAAAAATGATAATGCGGATTCCCGGATCTGGTGAGGATAATCCGGTTTGCCATACCTTTCATGGATCTGACCACACCGGCATAATCCTTATCCTCCGGAATTCCCACAATAACAGTGCAATTCCAAACCCCCAGATGTCGCAGGACTTCCTTTACATTCTCACAGCTGGTGGCATTGATACAGGCATCCAGCAGAACAAACGGCTTGGAACGCAGGACTTCCATGCGTCCCGGCCAGTGTAGCAGAGACAGATTTTTCCGGATGTCTGGCAAAGAAAAAACTGCGGATTCCCTGCGCAGATCAGACAGCACATCCACACACACAGCAAGTGCCAGAGCACAGTTTTTCGCCTGATGTTCTCCCAGCAACGGAATTTGTAAATCCGCATAAATGTTGTCTCCGATTTCAACATCAAACTGCATTCCGAAGCAGGTATAACGGATGTTTTCCGCATGAAAATCCCGACCGTAGATCTTATAGGGAATATGCAGAGTTTCGGCACGGCGCTGCAGAACTTCCAGAACTTCCGGTTCCTGCTCCGCAAAATAGACACACTTCTGCTCTCCGGTGATAACGTGGGATTTATCTTCCGCAATGGCAGTCAGCGTATCACCGAGTTCCCTCGTATGCTCCAGAAAAATCCGGTTGATCACGGCATAATCATGACGTACATTATTCACATCATCGTATTTTGCACCTTTACCGCATTCCAGTACATTGAAATCCGTATGTTTTTCCGAAAAATGAGCCAGTGCCAGATCGGCCTGGATTCCCATGGGACTGATACATACTGATTCCGGCAGATCAGAGGCAATATTCAGAATCTCTGGCTGGATCTCTGTCATCAGACGGCAGAAGTCAGATTCACTGATCATCGTATCATTGACACGGAAGCGTTCGCGAAAGTCCGTGATATGAGGGCTGGTCATCAGTCCCACAGAGAATCTTGTCTGCAGGATTCGGGAGATCATGTTGGAAACGGAGCCTTTTCCCTTACTTCCGGTGACAACGATGCAGGGAGTAACGGATTTTTGCCAAAGCAGGGATCTGGTCAATTCCGGGTGTCGTTTTCTGGCGTCCTTTGCAGCATAATCCTGATGTGAGGCAGCTCGCAGATAAGAGGCATAGACAAAGTCTTCCGCCTCCTTATGCGTAGTGATTTTATGAAATTGCAGTGATGTTTCGGAAGTGTTATTCATATAAATACCTTTTTGTAGCCTGCAATTTTCCAGATACTTTAGTATCATGTATTTTCGTACACTGTGCAGGCACATATTTGCGCATGAAAAAACTATTTTTTACACTAAGTCTTTGATGTAAAGTCAGATTGTATCGTCTCAATAATTTTTCCCGCAACATTTATGCCGGAAGCCTTTTCAATACCTTCCAGTCCCGGCATGACATTGATTTCGCAAAAATAAGGTTTTTCTCTGCCAAAAAGCAGATCAATTCCCAGAAAATCCAGTCCGGTCTGCTCGTAAATATCTGCGGCTATGGTACGGATGCCGGAAGTGACAGGGTAAGGCTCTACCGAAGCGCCCAGAGCTACATTTGCACGGAAATCCCCCTGGGATGTGCGCTGCATACAGGCAACGGCTTCTCCGCGGATGCTGTAAAAGCGCAGATCTCTGCCGTAGCTTTCTGAGATAAATTCTTCGAAGAGCCATTCCTTGGAGGAAGGGTAGTTAAGAGAGAGTTCCTCATAAGAAGCTTTATCCCGGATGCAGACGATTTCTTCTCCCATGGAGCTTTCCAGTCCTTTACCGACAAAGGGAAGGCCCAGTTGTTCTACAATAGAAGAAAAAGGCAACCGTGAAGTTCCCAGAAGATATTTCGGGATCAAAAAGGCTTTGGAATGAAGCCTTCGTACCTGTTCAAATTTATTAATATAGATATTATAAGCAGTTAATGGATTATAGCTTCGGGTGGCAAGTGCATTTATAGCATCCTTTTCCCGTCCCCATTTATAGCGGTTGATGACAAAATCCACGGGTTCCAGTATTTTACCATGATTTATAACACCATGCGGAGAGACCGCAGTATCATGGATCCCTACAATCTGCAGATCCATATCCAGGGCAGAAGCTTCCTGTACCAGACGGTTGCAGGTATAAGCGTTAGTCATAGTATTATATTTTTCTATGATATATCCTCTGATAGGCATAAGGCACCTCGTGATTTCAGTATTCTCATGGTTAACATAGCAAAATGTTGTCAAAATAGCAAGAAATATAGTTCTTCTATTGAAAAAGGACTAATATCCTGCGTATAATAAGAGACATAAGAGCATAAAAGTGGGATGATAATTCCACGATATGCGAATATTGGGTAGAATTGTGGTAGTGCGTAGCACGAAGCAATTCGTAGGTATCAAAGTCGGGGGCTTTTGACCCCGACATCATTAAAATATATTAAGAAGAAACAAAAGAGGAGACATACAATGAAATTACTCGAAGAGCGCATTCGCAAAGACGGTACGGTAAAAGCAGGGAATGTATTAAAAGTAGATTCTTTTCTGAATCATCAGATGGACATTGATCTGTTCAATGAAATGGGAAAAGAGTGGGCGCGTCTGTTCGCAGACCGTAAGATTACGAAGATCCTGACTGTGGAAGCTTCCGGTATCGGCATTGCCTGTGTGGCAGCCCAGCATTTTCATGTGCCTGTGGTATTTGCAAAAAAGTCCCAGTCCGTAAATATTGACGGTGAAGTATATTCCACCAAGATCGAATCCTTTACGCACAAGAGAGTATATGACGTGATCGTTTCCAAAAAATTCCTGCATCCGGAAGATCATATTCTGATCATTGATGATTTTCTGGCCAACGGATGCGCACTGGAGGGTCTGATCGACATTGTCAATAAAGCGGGAGCTTCTGTAGAGGGTGTCGGCATTGCCGTTGAGAAGGGATTCCAGAAGGGCGGCGACCTGATCCGTTCCAAGGGTATCCGTGTAGAGTCGCTCGCTATTGTGGAAAGCATGGATGACAAGACCGGAGAGATCACATTCCGATCTTAATAGTTAGATAACTATTCAGAAACACTCACGAATGCAAGCATTCGACGTGTTTTGACATATTTCATGGCTCTGAATAGTTATCAAATTTAATACTTCTCTTGACAAGAAGTCGGACAAATGCTTATACTGACTAATGTTGAGAGAATACAATAAAGGGGTTGTATGAAAGATCATACTACCCTTTTTATGTTAAGGCTCAGCAGTTTATCCGCAGATCTGTGTCCGCGCTGTCACCATGGATCTGTGACGAAGCAGCAGCGCAGAAAGAGGAGAATTATGAAAAAGAAAGTCGTAAGTTTACTCGCAGCTATGGCTCTCGCAGTTACTGCTCTGGCAGGATGCGGATCCAATGATGCAGCTACCACCGGCACAGATGCAGCAACCGTTGCAGCTACCACCGAGGCAGCAGGTACTACCGAAGCAGCAACCGACAGTGAAGCTGTTACCGGTGTAAAGGCAGGTTTCATTTTCCTGCATGATGAGAACTCTACTTATGATCTGAACTTCCTGAATGCAGCAAAAGCAGCTTGTGAGAAGCTTGGTATTGAGTACATGACCAAGACCAACATTCCTGAAGGACAGGAAGCTTATGAAGCAGCTTGTGAGCTTGCTGATGCAGGTTGTAATTTCATTTTCGCAGACAGCTTTGGACATGAGGACTACATCATCGAGGCTGCTAAGGAGTATCCCAATGTTCAGTTCAGCCATGCAACCGGAACCAAGGCTCATACTGAGGGTCTGGACAACTTCCACAATGCATTTGCTTCCATCTATGATGGCCGTTACCTTGCAGGTATCGTTGCAGGCATGAAGCTGAATGAGATGATCGCTAACGGTGATATTACCGAGGATCAGGCTAAGATGGGTTATGTAGGTGCTTATACATATGCAGAAGTTATGTCCGGTTATACCTCATTCTTCCTGGGTGCCCGTTCCGTATGCCCCAGCGTTACCATGGATGTAACCTTTACCGGTTCCTGGTACGATGAGACCGCTGAGAAGGAAGCAGCTAACAAGCTGATCGAGGGCGGATGTGTACTGATCAGCCAGCATGCAGACTCCATGGGTGCTCCTACCGCATGTGAGACCGCAGGCGTTCCCAACGTATCTTACAACGGAAGCACTGAGGCAGCCTGCCCCAATACCTTCCTGGTATCTTCCAGAGTTAACTGGGAGCCTTACTTTGAGTATGCTATTAAATGTGTAGCAGATGGAACTCCTATCGATACCGATTGGTGTGGTACTCTGGAGACCGGCTCTGTAGAGCTGAGCGATCTTGGTGCTGCTGTAGCAGATGGTACCGCAGAAGCAGTAGAAGCTGCAAAGGCTGATCTGATCGCAGGCAAGGCTCATGTATATGATATCACCACCTTTACTGTAGACGGTAAGACCCTGGACAGCTATGAAGCTGATATTGATACTGATCCTGATTATACTCCCGACCATGAGGTAGTAAGTGACGGATACTTCCATGAGTCCGATGTTGCATTCCGTTCCGCTCCTTACTTCAATGTAAGAATCGACGGCATCAACCTGCTGGACGAGCAGTATTAATTCTTAAAAAGCCTGGACGGCGCCGCGTTTATCGCCGCGCCGCCCTTTTTCTACCCTGTTAATTTGTAAGAATCGACAGGGTAGAAAAGGGGCGACTCAAAGTATACAGGTTATGGATAATTTGGAAAGGTGACAGAGGATGGAAAAAGAGACAAAAGTAGCTGCGGTTTCAATGAAAAACATTACCAAGACTTTTGGATCCGTGATCGCCAATGACAAGGTGAATCTGGATATCTACAAAGGTGAGATCTTATCACTGCTTGGAGAAAACGGCAGCGGTAAGACGACACTGATGAATATGCTCTCCGGTATTTATTTTCCGGATGAGGGGCAGATCTTTATTAACGGTAAGGAAGAGGTCATCAGATCTCCCAAGGATGCATTGCGGTTGGGAATCGGTATGGTGCATCAGCATTTCAAGCTGATCGATGTACTGTCTGCCACCGAGAATATTATTCTGGGTCTGGAAGGTAGACTGAACATTAAAGAAGCTTCCCGTAAAATCGAGGAGATCTGCAATAAATACGGTTTTGAAGTGGACCCGAAGCAGAAGATCTATGATATGTCCGTATCCCAGAAGCAGACGGTAGAGATCGTAAAGGTACTGTACCGTGGTGCGGATATTCTGATCCTGGATGAGCCTACCGCCGTACTGACACCGCAGGAGACCGAGAAGCTGTTTAATGTCCTCCGGAAAATGAGAGATGACGGCAAGGCTATCGTCATCATTACCCATAAAATGCATGAAGTCGAATCTCTGTCCGACAGAGTGGCTGTACTCAGAAACGGCCAGTACATCGGCAGTATGCTGACGAAGGATACCACCGTCACCGAAATGACCAATATGATGGTAGGCCACGCTGTGACACTGAATATCGAGAGACCGGAGCCTGTGAATCCCAAGCCCCGTATCGAGGTAGAGGGACTGACGGTTCGTAATGAAGAAGGAATCGTCAAGTTAAAGGATGTGTCCTTTACCGCCAACAGCGGTGAGATTCTGGGAATCGCCGGTATCTCCGGCTGCGGACAGAAGGAACTTCTGGAAGCTATCGCCGGATTACAAGTGGTGGAGACCGGTACGATTCATTATGTAGAGGACGATGGCAGCAAGGAAATGCTGATCGGCAAGGATCCGTTGAAGATCGCAGAGATGGGTGTTTCACTTTCCTTCGTGCCGGAAGATCGTCTCGGCATGGGTCTGGTGGGCAATATGGACCTGACAGACAATATGATGTTACGTTCCTTCCGTAAGGGACATACGCCGTTTACCAACCGCAAACCCTCCAAACAGCTGGCGGAGGATGTTGTAGAGAATCTGGAAGTCGTGACTCCCGGTATTACCACACCGGTGCGCCGACTGTCTGGAGGTAATGTACAGAAGGTTCTCGTAGGAAGAGAGATCGCATCCGCACCTACCGTATTGCTGACAGCTTATGCGGTGCGTGGATTGGATATCAATTCTTCCTATACCATATATGATCTGATCAATGAGCAGAAGAAAAAGGGCGTTGCCGTAATCTTCGTCGGTGAGGATCTGGATGTGCTGATGGAGCTGTCCGACCGTATCATGGTGCTGTGCGGCGGAGAAGTCAGCGGTATCCTCGATGCGAGAAAGACAGATAAAAATGAGGTCGGTATGCTGATGACCAGAGTAGGAGGCAAAGAACATGAAGGAGAAGAATAAAGAGCCTTTGTTTCATATCGTAAAAAGAGATGCTCTCCCCTGGTATAAATCTCTGGGTATCCGTTTCGTAGCGATTCTGTTGGCGTTGATCCTGTGCGGTATCATTACGACGATCACCACGGGAATCAATCCTTTACAGGTATATCAGTCTATTATTCTGGGAGCTTTCGGATCCGTCCGTAAGACCTGGGTTACTTTTCAGAATATTGCGATCCTGTTGTTGATTGCACTGGCACTGACTCCGGCATTCAAGATGAAATTCTGGAATATCGGCGGTGAGGGACAGGTCTTGATCGGGGGTCTGGCATCCGCAGCCTGCATGATCTGCCTGGGGGACAAGCTTCCGGGTGCAGTTGTGATCCTGTGCATGATCGTGGCCAGCCTGGCAGCAGGAGCCATCTGGGGCTTCATTCCTGCATTTTTCAAGGCAAAATGGAATACCAATGAGACACTGTCTACACTGATGATGAACTACATAGCTACCCAGCTTGTGGCATTCTATACCATTGTATGGGAGGTTCCCAAGGGATCCGGTAAGATCGGTATCATCAACCAGAATACCAACGTGGGCTGGCTGCCCCAGATATTTGGTTCAAAGTATCTGTTAAGTATTGTAGTGGCGGTAGTGATTACGATTTTCATGTATGTATATCTCAACTATAGCAAGCAGGGATATGAGATCTCCGTTGTGGGTGAGAGTGAAAATACCGCAAAATATGTGGGTATCAAGGTAGAAAAGGTAATCATCCGTACTATGCTTCTGTCCGGTGCGCTGTGCGGACTGGTAGGTTTGCTTCTGGTAGGCGGTATCAACCATACTGTTACCACCACCATTGCAGGTGGACAGGGATTTACTGCTGTACTGGTATCCTGGATGTCCAAGTTCAATCCTCTGACCATGGTGTTCTCCAGCTTCCTGATCATTTTCATGGATCGTGGTGCCAGTGAGATCTCTACCAATTTTGGACTGAATCATTCCTACTCCGATATTCTGACAGGTATTATCCTGTTCTTTATTATCGGCTGTGAGTTCTTCATTACCTATCGCCTGCAGTTCCGTAAAAAGGCAGAAAAGGAGGAACAGTAATCATGTGGACATTTTTACTTGCATTTATTCCGAGAGCTATTGTACAGGGAATTCCTCTGTTATACGGAAGTACCGGTGAGATCATCACGGAGAAATCCGGTAACCTGAATCTGGGAATCCCCGGCGTTATGTATGTGGGAGGTATCTGCGGTGTCATCGGCTCCTTCTTCTATGAGAGATCGGCAGGCGGTGCGGCAAATATGAACGGATTCCTCGCTATTGCGATTCCTATGCTTTGCTGTCTGCTGGGTTCCCTGCTGATGGGACTGCTGTACTGTTTCCTGACCGTTACCCTGCGGGCGAACCAGAACGTGACCGGTCTGGCCATGACCACCTTCGGTGTCGGCTTCGGTAACTTCTTCGGCGGCTCCCTGATCAAGCTGGTGAACAGTGATGTACCTTCCATCGCATTGTCCGCTACCAGCAGCTATTTCAGCAAATCCCTTCCTTTTGCGGTGAAGCTGGGATGGTTCGGCAAGTTGTTTTTATCCTATGGATTCCTGGCGTATCTGGCAGTGATCATAGCGTTTGCGGCATCTTATATTCTGAGTCATACCAGAACCGGTCTGCATTTGAGAGCGGTCGGTGAAGGTCCCAATACCGCAGATGCGGCTGGCATCAACGTATCCCGGTACAAATACATCGCTACCTGTGTGGGATGTATGATCGCAGGTCTGGGAGGTTTGTATTATGTAATGGACTATGCCTGCGGTGTCTGGTCCAACGATGCCTTTGGTGACAGAGGCTGGCTTGCTATCGCACTGGTCATCTTCACCATCTGGAGACCGAATATCAGCGTATTCGCATCCTTCCTTTTCGGCGGACTGTATATCCTGTATCTGTATCTGCCCACCGGTATCGAGCATATGGAGTATCAGGAGCTGTATAAGATGATCCCTTATGTCGTGACCTTACTGGTACTGGTCATCACCAGTATGCGGAGCAAGAGAGAGAATCAGCCCCCCGCAAGTCTGGGACTGGCGTACTTCAGAGAAGAAAGATAATAATTTTATAGAAAGACGATTAAAAACGGCGTTTTCCGGAAATTTCCGGAGAATGCTGTTTTTTAGTGCACATTTTGGAAAAAACTCACAGAAACTTTAGGAAAACTTTTGATTTTATTCGGATGGAATTTACCTGTGTCTGTTATGCTGAGATCAATTCAGAGAAAATAAACGGAAGGGAGAAAAAAGATGAAAGTATTGATCACAACAGACTGGTACAAGCCGGCCATCAACGGAGTTGTTACTTCGGTATGCAATCTGCGGGAGGAATTACAGCAAAGAGGACATGAAGTGAAGATCCTGACCTTGTCCCGTACAGCTCGTTCCTACGAAGAAGAGGGTGTGATCTATATGGGTTCCGTGAATGCCGGATATATTTATCCGGGAGCAAGACTTCGGGTGTCCCCGGGACGCGAACTGTATCGCGGGATTATAGAGTGGAATCCGGATATTGTACATTCCCAGTGTGAATTTTCTACCTTTTTCATGGCAAAAAAGATCGCAGAGGAATGTAAGATCCCTCTGGTGCATACTTACCATACTGTATACGAAGATTATACCCACTATTTTTCCCCTTACAAGAAATGGGGCAGGGATATGGTACAGTTCCTGACGCGACAGATCTCCGAGAAGGTGGACAGTATGATCGCTCCCAGCACAAAAATAGAGACATTACTAAAAGACTATGGCATTCATTGTCCGGTATCAGTGATCCCATCGGGGATTGATCTGAGTAAATATGACGCGCAGACCCGGACGGATTCCCGGGAGAGAATCCGAAGAAAATATAAAATGGACCGGAAGACCACAGTGCTTTTATATGTAGGTCGTCTGGCAAAAGAGAAGAATGTGGAAGAATTGCTGGAGTACCAGCAGAAAGTTCAGGAGAGCGGCACAATGCTGATGATTGTAGGCGGCGGTCCTTATTTGGAGACTTTACGGAAAAAGGCAGCAGAACTGGGTGTGACGGAAAGCGTTATTTTTACCGGAATGGTATCACCCGCTGAAGTAGCATCTTATTATCCGGCAGGAGATCTGTTCGTCAGCGCTTCCACCAGTGAGACCCAGGGGCTTACCTATGCGGAAGCACTGGCAGCAGGATTACCGTTATTATGCAGAAGGGATCAATGCCTGCGGGCGGTTGTGGAAGAGGACAAAAACGGCTGGCAGTACCGGACCGAGGAGGAATTCTTGAAAGACCTGAAGAACTGGAAGGAGAAAGAAGACGATGAACGCAGAGGAATGTGCAGTTATGCAAAACAGTCCGCAGAAATATTTTCCCAAAAAAGATTTGCGGGAAGTATGGAGCAACTATACCAGCGGCAGATCGAAGAAAAACAGGTCGAAAGAGAAAAACACCTGGCAAAGGGCCATCAATATTGCATCCTGGGTTAGTCTGATCCTCTGTGGAATACTGGCAGTCTGGGGCTATCAGAGCGGCATTTTCCAATCGGTGGAGACCATGCAGCAGTTTGTGAACCGCTTCGGAATGATCGGTGCACTGATCTTCGTGCTGATCCAGATCGTTCAGGTGGTGTTTCCCATCATACCGGGTGGCATCAGCTGTCTGGCAGGAGTGCTGCTCTTTGGAGCGGTGCCGGGATTTTTCTATAATTATATAGGAATCAGTGTGGGTTCCTGTATTGCTTTTGGAATAGCAAGAAGTCTGGGAAGACCGGTGCTGTACAAGATGTTTCCCGGGAAAATGATTGAAAAATACCTGACATGGACGGAGTTGAAGGGGAGATTTTTGAAATTATTTGCACTGGCAATCTTCCTGCCGGTGGCACCGGATGATTTTCTCTGTTATCTCGCCGGAACAACGAACATGACATGGAAACAGTTTGTGACAGTCATCTTTCTGGGGAAGCCTTTCTCCATTGCGCTGTATAGTCTGGGACTGACGACACTGTTCCAGGTGATTTTCCACCTGGTATAGGAGAGTATACTTATGAAAATTTATATATATAAAGGCGGACTTTCACTGGTGGCAAAAAGCGGCATCGGCAGCGCCATCCGCCATCAGGAGAAGATGCTGCGAGCAGCAAAAGTGACCGTGACGGACGTCTGGAAAGAGGCGGATATCGTACAGATCAATACTGTATTGCCTGATTCGCCGCTGATGGCACGGCGGGCAAGACGGCAGGGGAAAAAGGTCGTCTATTACGGACATTCCACCATGGAAGATTTTAAGAATTCTTTTATCGGTTCCAATCTGGCGGCTCCTTTATTCAAAAAATGGATCCGCCATTGTTATAGACAGGGAGATGTGGTTATCACACCAACGGAATATTCCCGGAAATTGTTAATGAAATATGATCTGCATCGGGAGATTTATGCACTGACCAATGGTGTGGACACTGAATTTTTCCACAAAACAGAGCAGGCAGGTGGACGATTCCGGATATTTTTTCATCTTCCTGTGGATAAAAAGGTCGTGATATCCGCCGGGCATCTGATTCACAGAAAAGGAATCGAGGATTTTCTGGAAATGGCAAAAAGGATGCCAGACATTATTTTTCTATGGTTTGGGGGCGGGAACAATGCGTTGATTCCGGCAGAGATCAAAAAGGCTGTGGCAGAGAAGCCGGAAAATGTGATCTTTGCCGATTTCCAACCGTCCGGGATCCTGCGGGATGCGTACTGTGGTGCGGATGCATTTGCTTTTTTCAGTTATGAAGAGACGGAAGGAATCGTGGTATTGGAGGCATTATCCTGTGAGATTCCTGTGATCGTGAGAGACATTCCGGTGTATGAAGGGTGGCTTACCGACGGCGAGCAGGTGCGCAAAGCCAGCAATCTGGATTCCTACGAGCAGGCAGTCCGAGACATCTTGTATGAAGAACCGCGGGAAAAAGTAAGACGCAGAATCCGGGCAGGCAGGGCACTGGCGGAGGAACACAGCATGCGGGCGACAGGTGAGAAACTGTATCAGATAGAGCAGAAGCTTTTGTAGACATCCCTCTTGCAAATTCAGAGTCTTTATCATAAAATGAGAGTACCTTACAAAGGAGGTGCTTACGATGAACCTTGTAATTACTATCAGCCGAAGATTCGGAACAGGAGCCAGTCTGATCGCACAGGAGTTGTCTGAGAAGCTGGGGGTGCCGGTATATGATAAGGCGTACATAGAGCATGAGCTGGATGGTGACAGCTATGCTACGGAAGCGGAGGTCATTAAGGAATTGGCGGAACATCCCTGTATTATTCTGGGACGTTGTGCATCCGAGATCCTGAAGGATCAGCCGAATGTATTTAACGTGTATGTGTGCGCGGATAAGGAAGATCGTATTGAACGTATCATGAAGAAGGAAAGTCTTCCTCATGATGAGGCAAAAGAAATGCTTGAGAAAAATGATGCGGAGCGTGCCGACTATTATTATGAAAATACCGGTAAAGTGTGGGGTGATGTGAACAATTATCATATGATCCTCGATACCACCAAACTGGGAATCGAAAATTGTGCGGATATCCTGATCCGGTATTTTGAAAGAGTGGAAATTATTTGACAGCCCGGAATGCGAATAGGCGTTACGATTTCGAGAGTATGCAGTACGAAGAAATCGTTTAGGATATAAATAGGGAATAGATTGTAAACAGATGTCTCACACGGACATCTGTTTTTCTATGAAAAACATCTTAAACACAGTAATAAAATTAATCAATTATACAACGTTATAAAATTAAAAGTATGATTTTAAATATAACAAAAAATGATATATACAATTGAAAATTTTAATCAAATAATAAAACGGAATAATCACCGAATAAAATGACCTTTTTCTTGAATTTATAGATATATGACAAAAATGTCACATTAAAATACATCAATTAACAAGATAAGAATATATCTTGCTTACAGAAATTATGAGTGTTAAGATAATGCAATCAGATAAGTGAAAATAGTAAAAACAACAGGTTTTGAAAATAAAAAGTAATCATATGGCAGGAGGATTCCCATGAACAGCGCAGACATTGCAGCAAAATATCAGAAAACTTATTTTATGCCCCCCGAGGTGACCTACGACTGGGTAAAAAAGGACAGTATTACCAAGTCCCCTATCTGGTGCAGCGTTGACTTAAGAGACGGCAACCAGGCATTGATCGATCCCATGAGTCTGGAAGATAAGCTGGAATTCTTCAAGATGTTGGTAAAGATCGGTTTCAAGGAGATCGAGGTTGGTTTTCCCGCTTCCTCCGATACGGAGTACAATTTTATCCGTGCATTAATTGAGCGCGACATGATCCCGGAGGATGTGACTATTCAGGTATTGACGCAGGCGAGAGAGCATATCATCCGCAAGACCTTCGAAGCAGTCAAGGGAGCGCCCCACGCAGTGATCCATCTGTATAATTCTACTTCCGTAGAGCAGAGAGAACAGGTATTTAAGAAGGACAAGGAAGCCATCAAGAAGCTGGCAGTAGACGGTGCCCGGATGTTAAAGAATCTGGCAGATGAGACTGAAGGTAACTTCACCTTTGAGTACAGCCCGGAGAGCTTTTCCCAGACCGAGGTGGATTATGCATTGGAAGTCTGCAATGCAGTACTGGATGTATGGAAGCCTACTGCTGACTGCAAGGCAATCATCAATCTACCCACCACCGTACAGGTGGCAATGCCCCATGTATTTGCGTGTCAGGTAGAATATATGCATAAGCATTTGAAATACCGTGAAAACGTAGTACTCAGCGTTCATCCCCATAACGACAGAGGCTGCGGTATCAGCGATGCGGAGTTCGGCGTACTGGCCGGAGCAGACCGTGTGGAAGGTACTTTGTTCGGCAATGGCGAGCGTACCGGTAATGTGGATCTGGTAACCGTTGCACTTAATATGATGTGTCACGGTGTGGACAGTGGACTGGATTTCTCTCATATTATGGAGATCCGTGAAGCTTATGAGAATTTCACCGGTATGAAGGTGCATGAGAGAGTTCCTTATGCGGGAGATTTGGTATTTACCGCATTTTCAGGTTCCCATCAGGATGCCATCAGTAAAGGTATGGCATGGCAGAAGGAAGGCAGGACCGGCAAGCGCTGGGATATTCCTTACCTGCCTATCGATCCTGCAGATGTGGGAAGAGAGTACGAATCCGATGTTATCCGTATCAACAGCGTATCCGGTAAGGGCGGCGTAGCATTCGTATTGAAGCAGCAGTTTGGTTTCTCGCTGCCTGCAGCCATGAAGGAAGAAGTAGGCTACCTGGTAAAGGGTATTTCCGACAGACGTCATCAGGAATTACTTCCCAAGGAGATCTATGCGATCTTCGAGGAAAATTATATTTATCCCCGCAGCATCTTCAACATTCCGGAGTGCCACTTCAAGCAGGAGAACGGCATTCAGGCAGAGGTGACCATCGAGCAGGGCGGCGCTTCCAGAACCATTACCACCATGGGTAACGGACGTCTCGACGCAGTCAGCAATGCGATTAAGACATACTTCGGTATTACCTATGAACTGTCTGTTTACGAAGAACATGCGATTTCCAGAGGTTCCAACTCTAAGGCAGCTACTTATGTAGGCATCGTCCATGACGGTAAGTTCTACTGGGGTGTCGGCGTGGATGAAGATATCATCAAGAGTTCCATCGCAGCATTGGTATCCGCTGTGAACAAGCTGGCAGCAGAGCAGCATATCACTTCCGGCAGAGAGGAGCGGATCGTGGAGATCATCAGTTTCATCCAGAAGAACTACGTGGATGTAACACTGGATATGCTGGTAGATACCTTCCATCTCTCCAAACCGTATTTGTCCAAATACATTAAGGAAAAGGCCGGCATGACCTTCCAGGAGGTTGTAAGGGAAGAACGCATGAAGAAGGCAAGAATGCTCTTGAAGGAGACCAACCAGACAGTAGAGACCATAGCAGCTAACGTTGGTTACGAGAATGTGGAGCATTTCAATCGCCTGTTCAAAAAGGCTTATGATATGACTCCGGTACAGTATCGGAAACAGAGTGCGGAATAACAGGAGTCTATTCAGCAAATTAAATTTAGGAATGGCTTTTTAAGTGTTGATTATCGGGTAAACAAAGTATAACATAATTTTAACATTGTATAAAAATATGCTGAATATTGACAATTCATGACAGTAAAGTTATACTAAAGTAGTATGTGGTCATAGAATAAGACCACAACTTATGGAGGGACAAGAAAATGAATAACAGAGAGAAAGCAAAGGCAGTACAAAAGAAATTCAACCAGCGACTGGGAATTTATTACGGCGTGATGGCAGCAGGTGTCATTGTGGCAGCCATCGGACTGATGACACAGATCAACGTATTGACCCTGCTGGGAGTGGTAGCATTTTTTGCAGGATTAGTGATCCTCAGCTGGGTAGACGGGTATACCGAGTATGCAAAACGTGTTATGACAGCAAAAGCTCTGATGGGTGAAGAGATGCCCGAGGATGTGGTAAATGCCGGTATTGAACTGGTAAAGAAGCAAGGTGGAAGCCTGTCTGCACTTAAGAGCCAGACCAGAGAGTTCTCTCATATTTTATATCATCTGTGCCAGGGTATTTTCACCGCGGCAGCCATGCTGGAGAAGATCCCCGGACTGAAGTCTGTATCCGGTATTGCACAGAGTATGATCAAGAAAGCTTACAGAAGAATCAATCTGTTGTTAGAGGGTTATCTGTTTGCAAAATACGGCGAGATGACCAAGGAGACTTATTATGACGGCGTATCTCTGCTGTTACAGGATGGCAAGACTTTTCTGGTAAAATCCGTAAAAGATGCCGCTGTATCTGAATTGCTGGTAACCCTGAGTGTGATCGGTACTCTGGTATTTGTAGCTTTGGGCGGCATACTGAAAAATGTTGTGTTTGTTGTATTGGGCATTGCCTGTGTGGTTCTGTATGTGGTAGTAGCCATTGTATATGACAGCAACAAAGATTTCGATATGCTGGCAAACTATATTGAGTATGCTTCCACACATGAAGTCAACGAAGAGTATCGTAACAGCCTGTTGGCAGCGACGGATGCCGCTACTCAGGTGAACATGGTAGCCGGTGCACTGAAGAACCCTACCGTAAATGGTATTATGGGCGCGGCCGGAGCAGCAGAGAAGCTGTTTGGAAATAAAGATGAGAAATAAGAATTAGGCCATACCCATTCGCAGACACTGAAGTGCCTGCTTCATGTACGGCTGTCGCCGTATAAATCCAAAAAGAAAAGCACGTCCTCGTGAGCAAGCTCCCAGGGCGTGTTTTTCTTTTTGGATTTGCATGGCTCGTAGCTTTTAACATAATGACAGGTTTTGAAAACATAAATAAATAGAAAAAACCGTTTTTTTTTATTATGATGAAAACATAGAGCAAGAGAATTCGCAGTCTGGCATTCCGCCGGAGCGTAACGAAAGAAAACATAAATGTAAGAGGCTTACATCGTAAGCGGACAGGAGTAGAAAAATGGAAATGAAAGAGACGATTCTGAAAACTTTCGCAGAAGTATTTGGAGATGCAGAGGGCACCAAGGCTTATTTTGCACCGGGACGTGTGAATCTGATCGGTGAACATACCGACTATAACGGCGGACACGTTTTCCCCTGCGCACTGACCATCGGTACCTATGGTGTGGCAAGAAAGAGAAACGACAATAAGCTGCGTTTCTATTCCATGAATTTCGGACATCTGGGAGTGATCGAATCTTCTCTGGAGGATCTGGTACCCAGCAAGGAAGCAGGCTGGACCAATTATCCCAAGGGAGTGATCTGGGCTTTCGGTGAGAAGGGCATGAAAGTGACTTCCGGTATGGATCTGCTGCTGAACGGTAATATCCCCAACGGTTCCGGACTTTCCTCTTCCGCTTCTGTAGAAGTGCTGACCGGCTACATTCTGAGAGATTTCTTCGGATTTGATGTGACCAATCAGGATCTTGCACTGATCGGACAGTTCTCCGAGAACAAATACAACAAGGTAAACTGCGGTATCATGGATCAGTTTGCCATTGCCATGGGCAAAAAGGATAATGCTATTTTTCTGGACACCGCAACTCTGGAATATGAGTACGCACCGATCCATCTGGAAAATGCGAAGATCGTGATCGCATGCAGCAATAAAAAGAGAGGCCTGGGAGATTCCAAGTACAATGAGCGTCGCAGCGAGTGCGAGACTGCACTGGCAGAACTGCAGCAGGTAGTGAAGATCAAGACTCTGGGTGATCTGGACGAGGAGACTTTCGAGAAGTTCAAAGCTATTATCAAGAGCGATGTCCGCAGAAAGCGCGCAAAGCACGCTGTATATGAGAATCAGAGAACCGTTCGTGCGGTAGAAGCTCTGAAGAACAACGATGTGAAGCTGTTTGGTGAGCTGATGAATGCTTCCCATGTATCTTTGCGGGATGATTATGAGGTAACAGGTATCGAGCTGGATACTCTGGTAGAAGAAGCATGGAAGGTAGACGGTGTTATTGGTTCCCGTATGACCGGTGCCGGTTTCGGCGGATGTACCGTAAGCATTGTAAAGGATGAGGCTATTGACACCTTTATCGATCAGGTAGGCAAGGCATATAAGGAGAAGATCGGTTATGCAGCTGATTTCTATGTAGTAGAGATCGGTGACGGCCCCCAGACCCTGTAAGAAATTAAGATCCGACGAGAATAGAGAGTGCGATGCCGGAGAAATCCGGTATTGCAGAATGGAGAAAAAATGGATATTCAGGTATTAATTCGTAAATTGGTATCCTACGGAGTACAGACAGGACTGGTTCCGGAGGAAGATGTGATCTACACGACCAACCGTCTGTTGGAGCTGTTTGAACTGGATGAACTGGAAGAGCGCGACAATGTGACCATGCGTGAGGATGAACTGGAAGAGGTTCTGAAGGGTATGCTGGATTATGCTTACGAAAAAGGCATTCTCAAGGAGAACAGTGTGGTGTATCGTGACCTTTTCGATACAAAGATCATGAGCATGCTGATGCCCAGACCCAGTGAAGTAATCCGTCATTTCCACGAACTGTACGAGCAGGTATCTCCCGAGGCAGCTACCGACTATTATTACAAATTAAGCAGAGATTCCGACTATATCCGTCGTTATCGTATCTGCAAGGATATGAAATGGGTAGCACCCACCAAATACGGCGATCTGGACATTACCATCAACCTGTCCAAGCCTGAGAAGGATCCCAAGGCTATTGCTGCAGCGAAGTTGGCAAAACAGGCCGGTTATCCGAAATGCCTGCTGTGCCGCGAAAATGAAGGTTATGCAGGCCGTGTGAATCATCCCGCCCGCCAGAACCACCGCATCATTCCGGTGACCATCAATGGCAGCCAGTGGGGATTCCAGTATTCTCCGTATGTATATTATAATGAGCACTGCATCGTATTTAACTCTCAGCATGTGCCTATGAAGATTGAGCATGCGACCTTCTGTAAGCTGTTTGATTTCGTAAAGCAGTTCCCTCATTATTTTGTAGGTTCCAATGCGGATCTGCCCATCGTAGGCGGTTCCATCTTAAGCCACGATCATTTCCAGGGTGGCCATTACGAGTTTGCCATGGCGAAAGCTCCGGTAGAGAGAACGTTCTCCGTAGCCGGTTTCGAGGATGTGGATGCCGGTATCGTGGCATGGCCTATGTCCGTGATCCGTCTCAGCGGTATGGATACCGACCGCATTATTGCACTGGCAGATGTGATCCTGAATAAATGGAGAGAATATACGGATGAAGAGGCTTTCATCTATGCCTATACCGATAACGAGCCTCATAACACCATCACCCCCATTGCCAGAAAGCGCGGAGACAAGTTCGAACTGGATCTGGTGCTGCGTAACAATATCACTACTGAGGAACATCCTCTGGGTGTATATCATCCGCATGCAAAGCTGCATCATATCAAGAAGGAGAACATCGGTCTGATCGAGGTTATGGGTCTGGCCGTACTGCCCGCCCGCCTGAAGGGTGAGATGGCGCATCTGAAGGAAGCAATCCTCGCCGGTAAGGACTTAAGAGCCGATGAAGAATTGGCAAAGCATGCAGACTGGGTAGATGAATTCCGACCGAAATACGATGCTATCACTGCAGAGAACATCGACGGTATCGTAGAGAAGGAGATCGGTCTGGTATTCATGCAGGTATTGGAAGATGCCGGTGTCTATAAGAGAACTGAAGAAGGCCAGAAGGCGTTCGATCGTTTTATTAAATGCTTGTAATAATAGTTCAGCCATAGAATGACAGAACCGGCGATTGGGTGCTTGCACACAAAGCGACGGAGAGCGTGATAACGCGACTTTGCGAATGGCGCGGGCTGAACGTTTGTTGTATAATATTTGTTGCGAGGAAGAGGAATTGTGGTGACACAATTCTTTTTTCTTAGTATAATAATCCCATGAAATTCTTATTAACAGCTATTAATGCAAAATTCATACATTCCAATCCCGCCATATACAGCCTGCGGGCCTGTGTGGGAGAAAAATTAGAGCCTCATGTGGAACTGGCGGAGTTCACCATCAATGAATCCTTGGAAAGCATTCTGGAAGGCATTTGGAAACGCCAGCCGGAGGTGATCGGTTTTTCCTGCTATATCTGGAATTGGAAACTGATCCAGGAGATCCTGACAGAACTGCCGAAGATACTGCCGGATACGGAGATCTGGCTGGGAGGACCGGAGGTTACCTATGACGGTCCGGGGCTTTTAAGAGAGTTCCCTCAGGTTACCGGAATCATGGTGGGAGAAGGAGAAGTCACGTTCCGGGAAGTACTGGAACAATATCTGCGGGAGGCAGAAACGGCCGGACAGTCTGAACAACAACCCGAATCCGACAGCACAGAACAGCAGGTAGCAGACCGAAGGGGAACAGTTGCAGGAAAGTCTGTGGTAGAACGTTTCGGACAGATTCCGGGATTATGTCTTGCTTCCGGTTATACGGCACCCAGAGACCTGACAGATCTGACCACATTGCCGTTCCTCTATGAGAACATGGAACCCTTTACGAACCGGATCATCTATTATGAGACCAGCAGAGGATGTCCCTACCGGTGTAGCTATTGTCTGTCCTCCATAGATAAGAAGGTAAGACTACGTGACATAAGTGTCGTAAAAAGAGAACTGCAGTTTTTTCTGGACCAAAACGTGAAACAGGTGAAGTTTATTGACCGTACCTTTAACTGTGACCACAAACATGCCATGGAGATCTGGCAGTATATTTACGAACATGACAATGGTGTCACTAACTTCCATTTCGAGATTTCTGCGGACATTTTGCGCGAAGAAGAGATCGCATTGTTGAACCGCTTCCGTCCGGGACTGGCACAGCTGGAGATCGGGGTGCAGTCTACGAATCCGGAGACAATACGAGCTATTCACCGTGTCATGGATGTGAACAAGCTGGAGAAAATTGTGGCGGCCATTCACAGAGGACAGAATATTCATCAGCATCTGGATCTGATCGCGGGTCTTCCTTTTGAAGATTATGAGAGCTTCGGCAGATCCTTTGACAGGGTGTATGCAATGCAGCCGGAGCAGTTACAGTTAGGCTTCCTGAAGGTGTTGAAGGGCTCGGATATGCATGAGCATGCACAGGAGTACGGAATCCGCTATCTGGAACAGCCGCCCTATGAAGTGTTGTATACGAACTGGATCAGCTATGGAGAGATCCGGAGGCTGAAACGGATCGAAGAGATGGTAGAGCTATATTATAACAGCGGCCAGTTTACTCATACCCTGCCTGTATTGGAAAAAGCATTTTCCGGTCCCTTTGCCATGTATGAGGCGCTGGCGGATTATTATCAGGAGCAGGGATATTTTACCAACAGTCCGGCCAGAGCTTACAGATATCAGATCTTATTGGAGTTCGCAGCGATGAAAGATCCGGCCAACCGTGAGATTTACAGAGAACTTCTGACTTATGATATGTACCTTCGGGAGAATCTGAAGAGCAGGCCTGCGTTTGCGGCAGAGATCACGGAAGAGGAAAAACAGGATATCCGCCGTTTTTACCAGACGGAAGAGCAGGAGAGACATTATCTTTCTGCCTATGATCAGTATGACTGGAAACAGCTAAGCCGAATGACACACTTAGAACCGTTCCGGTATCCGGAACCCCATTACGTGTTGTTTGATTATCAGGAGAGGAATCCGCTCAATTATGAAGCCAAGGTGCAGGTGATCGGGTATCCGATATTATAAGTACAGGAGGAGCTCGGTTCATAAGAATTGAGGTAGGCAGTCAGAATATATCAGAAGTACTGTGGAAGGATAAGAAAATAGTATGTATGACACTTATGTCAGTATAGATTTGGAGACCACGGGCCTGAATCCCAAGAGAGATCGGATCATAGAGATCGGTGCGATCCGTGTGGAGCAGGGACAGATTGTGGAAGAATTTTCTACGTTTGTGGATCCGGGGCGGAAATTGGAAGAACGGATCACAGAACTTACGGGAATCCGGGACGAAGACCTTGCGGATGCACCTCAGCTGGATGAGGTTTTCCCAAAATTATTGGAATTTATGGGAGAATTACCGTTGCTGGGACACAGCATTTTGTTTGATTATTCTTTTTTGAAAAAGGCGGCAGTGGACCGGAAGATTACTTTTGAGAGATCAGCGGTGGACACTTTGCAGGTCGCCCGGAAATATCTGCAGGAACTGCCTCATCGTAATCTGGGGTATCTGTGTCAGTATTATGAGATCCCGCATCATGCACACCGGGCTCTGGAGGATGCGAAAGCCACGGACCGGTTGTTCCGAAAGCTGGCAGAATTGTTTTATCAGGAGGAAACCGGTGGACAGGCATCGACAGAATCCGTCGAAAAGAAAGCAAACAATAATCTGTTTGAGCCGCAGCCATTACATTTTCAGGTAAAAAGAGATACGCCCGCGACGAAACCGCAAAAAGAGCGGTTATATCGTCTGGCAGAGCAGCATAAGATAACTTTGGAGGTCGATGTGGAAAAGCTTACCCGCAGTGAAGCGAGCAGGCTTGCGGATAAGATTCTTGCAAAGTACGGACGATAGAATTACGCAAAGCGGAACGCAGTCCTTCCGCACGGAGGATCAGATCGGCAATTTTGTCATATTCCTCCCGGCCGGCATAGATTTTAGCCAGCGCATAGTAAGTATGGCTGACGTCGGTGCCGATGGAGACGGCATACGCGAGAACCGTTTCCGCATCGTCTGTCAGACCGGATTCCAGAAGCAGATCGGCCCATTGCTGCAGAGTACGTACCAGTACGGTGTAATTCTGATCATACTGGGACAGCGGTGTAATGTTCGCAGTGCCGTATTCCAACTTGAGGTCGGTGTTGGTGAAGCCTGTGAGATTTACAACCGGCTGTGTGGATAGATAGGTCAAAAGCTCCTTATATTCCCGGGCTTTTTCATCCTCCGACAGAGCATTCATGGGAAGTTTTTCCAGAGGAATCTTTACATAATCCAGACCATCAAGGGTTTTTTTGCGGACAGAGTTGGCCCTTTTTTCCCGGTCCCAGAATTCCTGCTCTTTCTTCTCGGTAAGGGCTCGCTGACGACGTGTATTCTGTGCCACAACAAGGATGGTATACACGAAAACAATAAATATGAATAAACTTGCCAAAAACTTTAAACTCATATATAATATCCTTTCAGAGTAAAAGTGATTTTTGAAGCATTTATGGAGGTTTTTACCATGTTTAATATGAATAATAAAAAAGTAAAACAGCGAATCTCCGCAGCTATCATCGTGCTGCTTGTGATTGCTATGATCGTACCTACTATAACATCTATTTTCTACTAATTCAACTGCGGATGGAACAGTAGATGTGCCCGAAGGAAGGGCAGAGGAGTATTATGAATAAATATCGTAAGGGGTTTTACGGCATTCTGTTATGGACTTTGACAATGCTGTTCGGAATGACAGCGCAGGCCAAGACAGATGATACTATTAAGACAGGAATTTATGCCGGGGATGTGGAACTATCCGGAATGACGGCACAGGAAGCAACAGCGGTTATCGAAGAACATATCGAAAGTCTGAAGGATGTGGAGATCACACTGCTTGCGGCAAATGATCACGATGTGACCACCACAGCCGGAGATCTGGGTGTGACCTGGAAAAATCCTGAGCTGGTGCAGGAAGCATTGGAACTGGGGACACATGGAAATGTTATTGAGCGTTACAAGATCCTGATGGACCTGCAGCATGAAAATTACGTATATCCCATTGAACTGGATTTTGACTTACAGGCGATCAACGATCTGCTGACCAGATGCACTAAGTATGATCAGGAAGCCATCAACGTCTCTCTGAAGCGGGACGGCGGTAAATTTACCGTAGTGGAAGGTCAGACCGGATATGTGTTGGATGTGGAGAAATCTATCGATGCGGTATATGACTATCTGACAGAAGAATGGAATCATGAGGCCTGCAGCATTCCTTTGGAGATCGTAGTGGATGAGCCGAAGGGAAGTGCTGAGGAACTGGCACAGGTAACGGATGTATTGGGAAGCTTTACCACATCTTATAAGACATCCGGATCCTCCAGAAGTGCAAATGTGGCGAACGGCTGCAGTCTGATCAACGGAACGACTCTGTATCCGGGAGAAGAATTTTCTACTTATAAGACGGTATCTCCTTTTTCCGTGGCGAACGGCTATTACATGGCGGGTTCTTATGTCAGCGGAAAAGTGGTAGACAGTCTGGGCGGCGGTATCTGCCAGGTATCCACTACCCTGTACAATGCAGTATTACTTGCGGAGCTGGAAGTAACGGAACGTTATAATCATTCCATGATCGTAGGCTATGTGGATCCTTCCGCAGATGCAGCGATCGCAGAGAGCTCCGGCAAAGATTTTAAGTTTGTAAATAATACAGATGCACCGATCTACATAGAAGGCTATACGCATGACAAGCAGATCACGTTTAACATCTATGGCAAGGAGACCAGAGCTGCCGGACATTCGGTACGTTATGAAAGTGAAGTGCTGGAGACGATCACACCCCCTGCAGATCAGATTTATGCGGATGCCGGTCAACCCATCGGTTATATCGTAACAGAGAGTGCGCATATCGGCTATAAGGCAAGACTGTGGAAGATCACGATGGAAAACGGTGTAGAGGTCAGCAGAGAACAGGTCAACAGCAGTACTTATAAGATGGTGCCCCGCAGTGCCACTGTGGGAACCGCTACCTCGGATCCCCAGGCGTATGAAGAGATCATGGCAGCTATCAGTACAGCGAATATTGACCATGTGAAAAATGTGGCAGCAGCGTTAAATGCAAGAGCAGCAGCGGCTGCTGGGCAGACAGAAATCGTAGACGACTAAAGGTGAGACAATGAACAGCGGTAAGGTACCCGTGAACGTCTTGAAACGTTCCGTTCTCAGACAACTGAAGAATAAAAGGTCGGAAATAGCAAATAGCGCAGGTCTGGGGGCAGACTGCGCTATTTTTGAGCCTTTTTCGGAGGGGCAGCTGGTGACCTGTGTTCAGGAGGGCGTAGTGGAGCTTTGCTGTGAGAACGATCTGGCGGAAGCGGAAAGAGAAGATCCATCCGTGATGCCTATGCGTCGTTTTTTCCAGAAATGTGCCAACAATCTGGCAACTGCCGGTGCAGAGCCCGTGGCGGCAGAGTTGGTGATCTTCCTGCCGGAGAGCGTGGAAGAACCGGAATTGAAAGCACTGATGTCCGAAGCGGAAGGTATTGCCGCGGAGTTAAACATACAGATTATCGGCGGACAGACCAGAGTAAGTTCCGCGGTACGGCAGCCCCTGGCCACGGTGACCGGATATGGCATCCGCAAGACCGGTGTGGTGCAGATGGATGTGCGGAAGAAGCTGGCGGGACAGGATATTATCATTACGAAATGGATCGGCCTGGAAGGCACCGCGGATCTGGCGGCCCGGAACCAGGAAGGACTCCTGACGAGATACCCGGCGTATCTGGTGGAAGAAGCTGCGGCGTTTGATCGGTATTATTCTATTTTGCCGGAGGCCGCTACCGCCGTGAAGTCCGGCGGTTGTACCATGCATGATATTTCCGAAGGCGGTGTATTTGCAGCGCTGTGGGAGATGGCAGAGGGTGCAGGTGTTGGACTGACAATAGATATGAAGAAGCTTCCTCTCAGACAGGAGACAGTGGAGGTATGTGAATTCTGTAATGTAAATCCGTATGAACTCAGATCCGGCGGCAGCCTGATCATTGCAAGTCCGGAGGGAACCGCAGTGGTGGAAGCACTGGCGGCAGAGGGAATTCCGGCAGTGATCGTAGGAAGATTTACAGACAGTAATGAACGACTGATCCTGAATGAGGACGAAGTTCGTTATATGGATCGTCCTCAGAGAGATGAGATTTATAAAAGCGTGTAAAATTCTGAATCCACCCCTTATGTAAGGGGAAATGCAATATAAAAGTTATAAAGGAGATAGAGGCATGAGAGAAGAATTATTAGCGATCATAGAGAAGAACAGCAGGATCGATCTGAAGGAACTGGCAGTGATCCTGGGAGTGGAAGAGATCGATGTGGTAAATGAACTGGCAGCACTGGAAGCAGAAGGGATCATCTGCGGTTATCATACCCTGATCAACTGGGAGAAGACAGACATTGAAAAAGTAAGCGCTCTGATCGAGGTACGTGTAACTCCCCAGAGAGGCCAGGGCTTTGACAGTATTGCAGAGCGTATCTACAAATATCCTGAAGTACGCAGTGTGTATCTGATGTCCGGAGCGTATGATCTGATGGTCATTCTGGAGGGTAAGACCCTGCGGGAGGTATCTAATTTTGTATCTGACAAGCTGTCCACACTGGATTCCGTGCTGAGTACAGCAACGCATTTTATCCTGAAGAAATACAAGGATCACGGAACCGCATTTGCTGTAAAAAAAGAAGATGAAAGAGAGATGATCACCCCATGAGAAATCCATTAGCTGATAAAGTAGTGGATATCAAACCATCGGGTATCCGCAAATTTTTTGATATTGTAAGTGAGATGCAGGATGCAATCTCTCTCGGTGTGGGAGAACCGGATTTTGATACTCCCTGGCACATCCGGGACGAGGGTATCTATTCCCTGGAAAAGGGAAGAACCTTTTATACCTCCAATGCCGGTCTGAAGGATCTGCGTCAGGAGATCTGCAACACGATCCGGAGAAAACAGGGCGTATCCTATGACTGGCAGCATGAAGTGCTGGTGACAGTCGGTGGCTCTGAGGCAATCGATATCGGGCTGCGTGCCATGTGTAATCCGGGGGACGAAGTGCTGATCCCCCAGCCCAGTTATGTATCCTATGAGCCCTGTGCGGTCCTGGCAGGAGCAACGCCGGTGATCATTGATCTGAAGGCGGAGAATGAATTCCGCCTGACTGCAGAGGAACTGGAAGCAGCGATCACGGACAAGACAAAAGTGTTGATCCTTCCTTTCCCGAACAACCCTACCGGTGCCATCATGGAGAAGTCTGATCTGGAAGCCATTGCGAAAGTTATCGAAGAACATGACATTTTTGTTATGTCTGACGAGATCTATTCTGAGCTTACTTATAAAGAGAAGCATGTGTCCATCGTCAGCCTGCCCGGCATGAAGGAGCGTACCATTTACATTAACGGTTTCTCCAAGGCTTATGCCATGACCGGTTGGAGACTGGGCTATTGCTGCGGACCGGCTGCTATCATCCAGCAGATGACGAAGATCCATCAGTTTGCCATTATGTGTGCTCCCACCACCAGCCAGTATGCGGCAGTGGAAGCTTTGAAAAACGGAGATTCCGACATCGAGGAAATGCGCACGGCCTATAATCAGAGAAGACGTTTTCTGATGAATGCGTTTCGTGAAATGGGACTGGAATGCTTTGAGCCTTACGGCGCATTCTATGTATTCCCCTGCATCAAGGAATTCGGCATGACCAGTGAAGAATTTGCCACCCGTTTCCTGGAGGAGGAAAAAGTAGCTGCTGTACCCGGAACCGCATTCGGTGACAGTGGCGAGGGGTATCTTAGAATCTCCTATGCGTACTCCCTGGAGAAGCTGAAGATTGCCATCGGCAGACTGGGACATTTTGTAGAGAAACTGCGTGCGGAGCAGGCAGGAAAATAATCATAAAAAGACAGTGCCTGCACGTAAGTGTGGGCACTATCAGATAGGAAACTTATGCATATTATATTACACCAGCCGGAGATCCCGGCAAACACCGGAAATATCGGAAGAACCTGTGTGGCTACCGGCACCAGCCTGCATCTGATCGAGCCGTTAGGCTTTCGTTTAAATGAAAAAGAGATCAAGAGAGCCGGTATGGACTACTGGCAGCATCTGGATGTCACCAGGTATATGAATTTTCAGGAGTTCCGGGAAATGCATCCCGGAGCGAAGATCTGGATGGCAACCACGAAAGCACACCAGACCTACACCGATGTGAAATTCGAACCGGACGACTATATCATGTTTGGCAAGGAGAGCGCCGGAATCCCGGAAGAGATCCTGGTAGAGCATGAAGAGACCTGCATCCGTATCCCTATGCTTCCCGAGATCCGTTCCCTGAATCTGTCCAACTCTGTAGCGATCGTATTATATGAGGCGCTCAGACAGCAGGGGTTTGAGAGCATGCAAAGGGATGGAGAGCTGCACCGGCTGCATTGGAAAGAATCATAAGACTGTAAAAGGAACAATTCGGAGGAATGTTCCTTTTTGATTGGAAAAAATGTTGTAAATTATATGATATTGCTCAGAAAAAATGTGATAAACTATATGTTACGAAGAAGAGTATTGTAACAAAATAAGAACAGGAACAGGAGCAGAGAATATATGCAGATCCATGATACAGCATTTATAGCTCCCGGTGCGGTGGTGCAGGGAGATGTGACGATCGGAGAAAACAGCGGAATCTGGTACAATGCGGTGGTCCGGGGCGACCGGGACTCCATTGTCATCGGCAAAGAGAGCAATATTCAGGACAATGCGGTAGTGCATCTGGGCAGCGGATATCCGGTGGAGATCGGAGATCATGTGACCATAGGACACGGTGCAATCGTTCACGGCTGTAAGATCGGCGACAATACCATGATCGGTATGGGAGCCATTCTGATGAACGGCTGTAAGATCGGGAAAAACTGCATCATCGGTGCCGGAGCACTGGTGACGCAGAATGTGGAGATCCCGGATAATTCCCTGGTCGTCGGTAATCCCGGGAAAGTAAAACGTGCTGTTACCGAAGAAGAGATCCGGTGGAATCTGGAAAATGCACGTATTTATGTAGAGGAAGCACAAGAAGAGAAAAGAGCACTGTCCTAGCGGAAGTGCTCTTTTGCAAACTCCATGTCCTGTACCAGTTCCAGCGTTCCCAGATATTGCTCCTGCTTATCCCGGACAGCGTAATAAGTCACTAAGAATGTCCGGCCGCCCTTGTCCATCCAGACCGGTACTTGGTCCAGATTCCCTGCACGGAATTCTCCGATAATGCGGCGAACCTGTTCTTCGATTTTAGGCGGGTGACAGGTGAAGACCTCACGGTCCAATGCCATGCCGGGACGTTTGAATACCTTGGGGCCTTCGTTAAAATAACGATTGACATTATCGATGTCCACGAAGGTAATCTCCAAAGGAATCGTATTCAACATGGCGGTCAGCTGTGACAGGGTCAGACTGCCGCCGGGAAGGTGGATTCTGGTCTCACCATCTGCAAAAGCATGTTCCGCAGACATGGTGCCAACCGTAGAGGCAGTGTCAGCCAGATGTGCTTCCGCAGCCTCCCAACTATCACCCCGGATACCGAAGCATTCCGCATAATCTTTGGCATCCCGGTAAATGTGATACCATTCCTCCTCCGAGAAATTCAGTGCGCAGTTGGGGAAGAGGATATTGGATTCCTTGTAGATCATTTCTTCCATGCGGGTCAATACGGCATTCAAACGTTGTTTCCATGCATCAGTTTCTTTTTGGTCTTTTTGTTTTGCAAGGGCATTCAGTTCATCCCGGATCTCATCATCCACTGTCCACATGACTGCAGAGGGGCCGCTGATCCCATATTGCACCTTCAAATGTGGATAAAGTAAGTCTCCCTTCCGGGCATAGTGGATAGCGATCTGGCGCAGCTCGTCAAGCAGTTCATTGGTAATCCCATTATTTTCCAATGCCTGCCTCGCACGGGCAATCAGCTTTTCCAGTGCTGCATTTTCCAACGTAAAAGTCTGCAGGGGATGTCCGGAGATCTGGATCAGGGCGGCAGCTGCGGAGAGCCGTTGGTCCTTTATGTCTTTAGAGTGTAGTTTCTGGGCAGCTAGAGAAGAGGCTGCTGTTTTTTCGGCATTGGCAATTTTCTCTTCTGTCGTGGAACCATGGAACAGGGCGGAATGCACATCACAGAGCCGCTGCAATTCTTCGATGGAAGTACCCTCCCGTAGCAGCTCCTGTTCGGCCTGCATAATTGCGGAAGGATCCACATCCTTACATTCCCGGACGAAATCCGCCTGGACACTTTCCAGAGCTTCTCCGTGATTCAAACGTTGTAAGTAAGACTTAATCTGATCTTTCATATAAAAATTCCTCCGGAACCAGTATGCCCCGGAGGAAAGTTTGTTATTCTTTTATTTTTATGATTAATCATCGTAGTGTGTTTTGATAAATTCGCAATCCACTACCAATACATAGAAAACCGAGCCATAATGTTCACTCTCCACGATACGCCCATAATCCAGAACCGTCTTATAAGTTCCATCTTTGACAGCAAGTCGGTATTTGACATAATCATTGTATCCGTTCATGCCGGATTCTATCTGTTGCCAGATGCTTTCTTCTACCTGTGTCAGATCTTCAGGATGCACCAGATTACGGAATTGATGTTTCGTAAAATGCATAAAATCATCCAGATCCGTACATCCTGTCAGCTGAAGCATTTCCTGATTAGCATACAGGATGCGTTCATTCTCCTTTTCGGCCCGGTAGATGAAAAAGGCACCCGGCAGGTTGTCAGAAATATCCGATAATGAAAAACCAAGCTGTGTCCGTTTCGAATTGTGGAAATCCGACCGGTAGGCCAGAGCACCATGTTTTCCCTGTAATTTTACCTCATAGAGTGCAATGTCGGCATAACGGAGAATGTCAGAGACTTTTTCTGCGTTGGCGGGGTATTCCGCATAGCCCAGGGAAGTGCTGTAATTGTGTTCGACGCCTTTGGCTGAAAAAGAGCGGGAAGCCTTACTGAAAGCGTCTATCATTGGGGCAGCCTCTTCTGCACTGCAATCTTTCAGGATAATACAGAACTCATCACCGCCATTTCTGGCAATAATGGAATTATCCGGAAAAGCCTGCACTAAGGATTGTGAAAGCTGCAATAGAACCTGATCACCGATAGTATGACCATAGACATCATTGATGAATTTGAAATTATCCACGTCAAGTAATATACCGACACAGTTTTTCTGCTTGTTTCCCTCCAGATACTTCTCCAGCTGCAAATTAAATCCGTTACGATTTAAGAGACCGGTCATAGAATCCGTCAGAGAGAGTCTGCGAAATTTTTTGCGCTGCTCGTCAACGAATAGTATAGATATCGTTAGAACCACCAGTAGTAGGATCACTGCAATGCCACATAATACTATCAGTTGTAAAAGTGTGCCATTCTTCCAGCCACCGGTGGGCATGATTTCCAGCCTCCAGTTACATCCACCCAGAGTAAAATCATAAGAGACGGGATCCATCAGAGTCTCCTCCGACTGGTCTACCACGGTATATTCATCGGTCAGAGGTGAGATGGTCTTCGATAGCCGGTATTGATAACCGAAATTGGTTAAGGCATTAGCGGAATGCTGAAAAATATCAGGAACCTTGATGATAACCATAGTCATGCCCCAAAAATAGGGAGTTCCCTTCTCATCCTGTAAAAAAACTGGATTACGGATCGAAAGGACGTGTCCTCCCTGCTCCAGCTCGAAAGGACCATGTATGATAAGCACATCATTAGCAATGCTGTAATTTACGGTCTCTCCGCGGTATTTGTCATGGATCAGGTCTATTTTACCTGCTTCGTTGCCTTCGGCGGGATAGATATCTGTTACGATGCCCCCGGGAGCCACTTGGATGCTCCGGACGTAATCTGCCATCATTCTGTCCGCAATGATATCAAATTTGTCGATTCTGCCGTCCGTACTGATCAGAATCTGCTCCAGTGTATCCGTGATATTGATACCGGCATTCAGATCTGCGATCATGCTATCACCGTAGGTTACAGCGTTCAGTTCTGCAAGAGTGCGGAGATGTCTGGAGTCGGCCTGCTGTACCGCATGAGCGATCATATATAAGGCAATGCTGCCGATAAGAAGTACCCATAACGGCAATAGCCATTTGGTATGAGAAAATTTAATTTTCTTCCGTGTCATAGTGCTATGCTTCCTTCGTATGTGTTGGCAAAATGATTTAAATTTAATTATAGCATTTTCAAGTTTTTTTGTATAGATACGAAGAGTCATTTCATCCTGCGATGAAAATGCCAAAAACACCGGGCTTCTGATTTGGTACACGGGATCACTGGGGACGGAGAACTGGAGAAATACCACGATGTTGCTTTAGGTGAGTATTCTTTATTTTTAATAGATCAGATTTTTATAGCTGCCAATATACTGTCTGCGATAACGGCCCGGAGAGATACTTTTATAGCGGCGGAAAATGCGGTTAAAATAGCTTAAGTCGTGGAAACCGCAAGAATACGCAATTTCTGTGATACTATCGGAAGAAGTGCACAGAAGCTCACAGGCACATTCTACCCGGTAATAATTCAGATAATCAATGGGCGATTTGCCAATGATCGAGTGAAACACACGGCAAAAATGTTCCGGAGAGAGTTGCAGTACTTTTGCAAGGTCCGAAAGACTTAACTGTGAGGCATAATTTCTGCGGATATAATCCAGTACCTGCTTGATCTGGTCAGAATCCTGGACAAAATGTCTGGAAGAGGGAGTCAATACCGTAAATAAATGTTCCCGGAGAATCTGTCCCAGCAGTTGCCACAGCATTCCTATGGTGAAAAATTCATAGCCGTTATTTTTATCTTTCATTGCAGCAAACAGGTCAGAGATGATCTGACCGCAGGGAGTGCCTGCCGGATACAGAACATTGATCTGGGTCTCAGGAGAAAAGAGCCCGGCATATTTCTGCTGAAACAGTCCTCCGTAATTTTTGATAAGATGGTTCAGATCAAATACCAGACATTCATAGACGCAGTCTTTGGGGATTCCGCCATGTACGGCTCCGGAGGAAAGAAAGGCGGAATTCCCAGGATGCAGTGTGTAAGACTGCCCATCTGTCAACAACGTAAATTCCCCTTGCAGAACCAGTAGAAGTTCGCATTCCATATGCCAGTGGAAGGGCATTTCGTAACGGGGATGCAGCATATCAACATAATAGAGTTCTAACGGAAAGTCAGAAGTTCCTCTCGTCGTATTCTCATGGGAAGCCAGATATCTCATCATTCTATCCTTTCATAAAAGAACCGTACTATTTAAAATCCCATTCGTAAAACTGCTCTTTCAGGTCTTTTCTTTTACAAATATGGTCACAGAATATCAATATTGTCCAATATGTAATCATTATAAACAACGACACCACAAAAATGCAACAGTATAATACAAGTAACCAAATATAATACAAGGAGGTATGGACATGGAAATCACAGGGATAAAAGATCAGATCTGCGATGTCTGTCACAAAATGTGGCAACTGGGATGGGTTGCGGCCAATGATGGCAATGTGTCTGTCAGACTGGACGATGGAACCTACCTGGCAACACCAACAGGGATGAGTAAGAGTTTCATCACCTCGGACAAACTGCTCCGGATCGATGCTGCCGGTAATGTTTTGGAGGGCTCGGAAGGACTGCGGCCGTCCAGCGAGATAAAGATGCATCTAAGATGCTATGAAAAGAGGGAGGATGTATGCGCAGTCGTACATGCACATCCTCCGGCAGCTACCGGATTTGCCGTGGCACATCGTCCGATGGACATGTACAACATGATCGAGGATGTCGCAGCCATCGGTGCGGTTCCGCTGACACCATATGGTACACCGAGCACGACAGAGGTTCCAGATGCCATTGAGCCTTATTTGCAGGAACATGATGTAATGCTGCTTGAGAATCACGGGGCATTGACAGTGGGAAGTGATGTGATCACCGCTTATTACCGTATGGAAAGTCTGGAACTGTGGGCGAAGATCACGATCAACGCAATCCTTCTGGGAGGAAGCTATGACATTGACCGGAAAAATATCGACAAACTGATCAACCTGCGATCTTATTATCACATAACGGGAAAACATCCGGGATACAAGAAATTTAAGCATCCGCAGGATGGAACTCCTACGGACAGATAGGGGAAAGGAGTAAAGGATGGCTGCTTTTACGACAGTGCTTGCTTTTGACCTTGGAGCTTCCACCGGCCGTGCCATTCGTGCGGTCTATGACGGTGAGAGACTGCAATGGAAGGAGATCCACCGGTTCGATAATATACCGGCAGTAGAGAACGGACATCTTCGCTGGAATATGGAGGCGCTGCTTGGGGAGATCCGTATTGCCATACAAAAGGCGGGAAAGACCGACAGTCTTGCTTTTGATACCTGGGGAGTGGATTTTGGATTGTTGGATGCGGATGGAAAATTACTGGAGGATCCTGTTCATTACCGGGACGAGCGGACGAAGGACTGGCCCCAGCGTGTCGCACAGAAAATAGAACTTCACAGCCTGTATGTCAGAACTGGCAATCAGATTCTGGCAATCAATACACTGTTCCAGTTGCTGGCATTACAAGAGGAACAGCCGGATCTGTTAAGACGAGCAAAGCATCTGCTGTTCATCCCGGATCTGCTGGCGGCAATGCTGGGAGCGGATCTTACCTGGGAACGATCCATTGCTTCCACCAGTCAGATGTGGAATCCTGTTGCCGGAACCTGGGATTTGGAACTGCTGAGACAGATGGGAATGGATCCGGGATTATTCGGAGCCATGACAGACAGTGGTAGCATTATCGGAGCATTGCCGGATAGCACGAAGATCATCGCAGTGGCAGGACATGATACCCAGTGCGCAGTGGCGGCCATGCCTGTGGAAGAGGGAGAAAGCGCAGCGTTTCTCTCCTGTGGCACCTGGAGCCTGATCGGCTGTGAACTGGAGACACCGATCCTGACGAAGGAGAGCTGCGACAGCGGCCTGTCCAATGAATACGGAGCCAATGGTAGGATTAACTATCTGAAAAACATTATCGGATTGTGGCTGATCCAGGAGAGCCGGAGAGAATATGCCAGACAGGGAGAGGAGTATAGCTTCGGAGAACTGGCGAAGCTGGCGGACGAAGCAGAGGCTTTTCACTGCTTTATTGATCCGGATGCACAGGAATTCGTGGCACCCGGAAACATTCCGGAAAGAATACAAAAGTTCTGCCGTAGAACCGGTCAGCCGGTGCCGGAGACAGTGGGAGAGACAGTGCGGTGCATTTACGAAAGTCTGGCGCTGAAATATCGATATGCTCTGGAGCAACTGGAAGGGATGACGGGCAAAAACTTCACAATATTGCATATCCTCGGTGGCGGAGCAAATGCAGGACTGCTCTGTCAGATGACGGCAGATGCCTGCAGACTTATGGTAAAAGCCGGCCCGGTGGAAGCGACGGCTCTCGGGAATATTCTTATTCAGTTGAAGGCACTGCATGCCATACATGATATCGACAAGGGCAGACGCCTGATTGCCGTGACAGAGAAAATAACAGAATATGCACCACAAAACAGAAAAAAAGACGCATGGGAAAATGCGTATCACAGATTTGTTACCATGATGCAAATGGAGAAAGAGAGGTAATTATGAGATACCCTAAGATTGGAATTCGCCCGGTAATCGATGGACGTTGGGGTGGCGTTCGTGAAAGCCTGGAGAATCAGACCTGTGAAATGGCAAAAATTGCCGCAAAACTGATCTCTGAGAATTTGAAGTATCCGGATGGAACACCGGTACAATGCGTGATCGGCTGTACCACTATCGGAGGAGGTGCGGAGGCGGCCCGGGTGGCAGAACAGTTTCAGATGGAAAATGTAGTAGCAACCTTGTCTGTGACGCCCTGTTGGTGTTACGGAACAGAGACTTTCGATATGGATCCGAACACCATCAAAGCTGTCTGGGGATTCAACGGAACGGAGCGCCCGGGTGCGGTGTATCTGGCAGCAGTTATGGCGGCACATGCACAGCGTGGGCTTCCGGCTTTTTCCATCTATGGACATGATGTGCAGGATGCAAAGGATACGACAATTCCCGCAGATGTGTTGGAGAAAATCTTACGTTTCGCCAGGGGAGCTGTGGCCGTAGGCTGGATGACAAATAAGGCATATGTCAATATTGGAGCGGTAGCCATGGGCATTGCAGGCAGCTTTTGTGATCCGGATGTGCTACAGAAATATTTCGGGATCCGTGCGGAATGGGTAGATGAAGTGGAAATTCTCCGTCGTATTGCCATCGGCATCTATGATCCGGAGGAATATGAGAAGGCATTACAGTGGGTGAAAGCAAACTGCAGGGAAGGGTTCGACAAAAATCTTGGAAAAGATCTGCCGGAAGTCATCACAAAGTCAAAAATCATTCCTGCGGAAAAAGACTGGGAGTTTATTGTGAAGATGACACTGATTATCCGGGATATTTTGTTCGGCAATTCACGACTGGACGAGCTTGGCTGGCATGAGGAGGCTTTGGGGCATAATGCTGTGGCCGGAGGTTTCCAGGGACAGAGACAGTGGACGGACTGGTTGCCGAATGCAGACTTTACGGAAGCAATCCTTGCTTCTACTTTCGACTGGAATGGTCCCAAGGCACCGACTCCTTTTGCAACGGAGAATGATACCTGCAATGGTATTTCGATGCTGTTGGGACACCTGATTTCGGGAACGGCTCCCTGCTTCCATGATGTCCGTACCTACTGGAGCCCGGAGGCTTGTGAACGTGTGACAGGTCAGAAGCCGGACGGCGTGGCGGCAAACGGATTTATTCATCTGATCAATTCCGGTGCAACGGCGTTGGACGGGACTGGAGCGTGTGTGGACGAACAGGGCGACCATGTCATGAAACCTTTCTGGAAGATGACAGAGGAGGATATCCGGGAATGTCTGGATGTTACCGACTGGTGCAGGGCAGATTATGAATATTTCCGGGGTGGTGGATATTCCAGCCACTTTCGGTGTATTGCACAGATGCCTGTAACTATGCTAAGATTAAATATTATAGAGGGAATAGGGCCTGTATTGCAGATTGCCGAAGGATGGACAGCAAAATTGCCGGAAGTGATTCATCATGCGATTGATAAGAGAACAGATCCTACCTGGCCGACCACCTGGTTTTGCCCAAGACTGACCGGTGAGGGCGCTTTTACTGACGTATATAGTGTTATGGCAAACTGGGGGGCAAATCATGGCGTGACCGTATATGGACATGTGGGTGCAGACCTGATCACATTGTCCAGCATGTTGCGGATCCCGGTGACCATGCATAATGTGGACCGGGACAAGATCTATCGTCCTCATGCATGGTCAAGCTTCGGAACACAGGATACACAGGCGGCGGATTATGCGGCATGCAGGCAGTATGGCCCTTTGTATCGATAAAATCACAGGAAGCAGAGAGAGGAATCCTATGGGGAATTGTCTGAAGGTAGGTATTTTAGGTGCCGGAAATATTGCTGGATCCATGGCAGAAGCGCTGAATGAGCTGCAGAAGGAGGGAAAAGCCTGTGCTTATGCTGTGGCATCCCGTTCGCAGGAGAAGGCATTGGAGTTCGCACGAAAATGGAATATCACAAGAGCATACAGCAGTTACGAGGAACTGGCATCGGATCCGGAAGTGGACCTGATCTATATAGCAACACCACATTCTCTGCATTATGAGCAGGCAAAGCTCTGTATGGAACATGGCAAAAATGTTCTGGTAGAGAAGGCGTTTACAGCCAATGCAAGACAGGCTGAGGAATTATTTGCAATGGCAGAGGAAAAGAAGGTCTTTATTACAGAGGCAATCTGGACACGATATATGCCAAGCCGTGAGATCATAACTGGGTTGCTCAGGGAAGGAGTGATAGGTACACCGCAGATTTTGGAAGCGGAATTTTCCGTACAAAATTATGAAAATCCCAGGATGCATGATCCGATGCTGTGCGGAGGAGCACTATTGGATCTTGGAGTGTATGTACTGACAACGGCTTCCATGTATTTTGGAGATCATATTGTGAAGACGCAATCTTCCTGTGAGAAGTATCCGACCGGAGTAGATGCTGCAGATGAAATCCAGCTGACCTATGCGGATGGCAGTGTTGCGCAACTGCGCTGTTCCATGGTGGATAAAAAGAAAAACTGTGTAAAAATCTGTGGAACGAAAGGGTATATTTCCTGGGAGAGCAATAACAATCCCAGAAACCTGGAACTGCATGGCCCGGGAGAAATGCTGATTCGTAAAATCACGATTCCCACGCAGATCAATGGCTATGAATATGAAGTGCTGGTATGCCGGGAGGCAATCAGGAACGGGCAAAGAGAGTGTGAGAAAATGCCTCATGCGGAGACTCTTACGATCATGAAGCAGATGGATGAACTTCGGGCACAGTGGGGTGTGAAATACCCATATGATGAATAACGACAGATGCAAAAGAGCGGATCATCAGGATCCGCTCTTTTGACAGCTACAGAGTATAGGCAATATTACTTCTGTTAAACAAATAACGAAGCGTACTTCTTTTTACAGAATCTAAAAATAAGTGAGTTTTTCGGCAAAACAAAAAAACAAAGTGCCTTTTTGCGAACCTGAGCGTCTCATACCTTTTGGCAAAATCCGTTATAATGAACTCATCAAGCAAACACATAAATGTGATTGAAGGAGGGTACTAAATGAAGAAGTTAAAATTAACAGCATTACTCGTAACTATGGCAATGACAGCGTCTCTTGCAGGATGCGGCAACAGCGCTTCCGAAGAGACGACAGACGGCACACAGTCATCTCAGGCGACAGCCACGCAGGAAGCTGCTGGTACGGAAACAGCAGAGAACCATGATCCCGTAACTTTGCGCTTCATGTGGTGGGGCGGTGATGAGAGAGCGCAGGCAACACTGGATGTGATCGACAAGTTCGAGCAGGAATATCCCTGGATCACGATAGAAGCGGAGTACGGCAGCAGTGATGGTTATCAGGAAAAGCTGACAGCACAGTTGGTATCCGGTACGGTAGCTGACATTTTCCAGATGGGAACCGGTTGGATGCCCGGCTATGTAGAATCCAATGCAGGATACTTTGCAGACTTCAAAGATTTCTCAGATGTCTTTGATCTGTCTACCTTCGAAGAATCTATTTTAAAGAACAACGGACAGTTCGACGGACATCAGTATGGTGTACCGACCGGTATTTCCGGACATGCACTGATCTACAACAAGAAGGTAGCTGATGAGATCGGCGTTGACTTCAGTAGTGATTATACTTGGGACGATATTGTAGAAATGGGCAAGAAGGTCAAGGAGTATGACAAGGATATGTATCTGCTGACCATGGGAAGTTCTGAGCTGAATACCATGATCGTCCGCCCTTACTTACAGCAGTTGACCGGCAGCACAGTTCTGGTAAATGAGACCAAGAAGAGAGGTTTCGAGGAAAAAGATCTGGTGGAGGTACTGAACTACATTAAGGCATTGTATGATGAAGGCGTTGCATCACCTATGTCTACTGTTATCGCATACGGCGCAGATCTGGGAACAGATCCTAACTGGATCAACCAGAAATATGTGGCAGCATTCGGATACTCCTCTACAGTAGAGACTTTGCAGGCAGCATGTCCCGATGGAAACTTTGCGGCAGGCAAGCTTCCAGTTATGACAAATGCCAAAGATGAAGGCTGGTACTGCAATGCACCTCAGTATATGTGTGTCAGCGGTGCGAGCGAACATCAGGAAGAAGCCATGATGTTCTTAAACTACTTCTACAACAATGCAGATGCAGCCAAGATCCTGAAGACAGTCCGTTCCGTACCTCCTACCAGTGTAGGGCAGGAAGCATGTACAGAACTGGGCATTCTGGAAGGCATCACCAAGGATAGCGTGGATATTATCCAGACCTATACAGGAACCAATGATCTGGGGCTGACCACAGAGGAAGAAATAACGGCGATTCTGCAGGATGCAGCTACTCAGGTTGCTTACGGACAGGGTACTCCTGAAGACGTTGCCAAGTCAACAACCAGCCTTCTGGACAATTATCTGTCATCCAAGTAATCCCGGATCAGTTTCGGATTCGTACTACACAGAAATGATACTGGGGTATCCTGAAGGATTTCGGGATACCTCAGACATTTACGAGGCGGAGGTACTCTACATGACACCGAAAAAGAAAAAAATAAAAAGGAAGCAGTGGATCGGACTGGTATTCATTGCCCCCTGGCTGATCGGATTGATCGGACTGCAGGTATATCCTTTTGTTGCATCCCTGTTCTATTCCTTTACAGAATATAATATCATGTCCTCTCCGAAATGGATCGGATTGGCCAACTATGTGAAATTATTTACGGCGGATAATGAATTCTGGTATTCCGTAAAAGTTACTTTGATATACACAATATTTACTGTACCCGGAAAATTAACAGTGGCTCTGATCGTAGCACTGGTTATGAATAAAAACATGAAAGGAATCAATTTCATTCGTACAATTTATTATATCCCGTCTCTGATCGGCGGCAGCATCGGTATTGCCATTCTCTGGAAGCTGATGTTCCAGGAGGAGGGTATTATCAATTCCCTGTTGAAAGCAATCCATCTGCCGCCCCTGCACTGGCTGGGAGATCCCAAGACAGCATTACCGACGATCATTCTACTGCAACTGTGGACGTTTGGATCTTCCTTCGTTATGTTCCTGGCAGCCCTGAAAAATGTACCGGCGGATCTGTATGAAGCAGCGGATATCGATGGAGCCAGCAGCTGGAAGAAATTCGTTAAGATCACATTGCCACAGATTTCCTCTATTATATTTTTCAATATTATCATGCAGACGATCACTGCATTACAAAGCTTTACCAGCTCACTGGTCATTACCAACGGAGGCCCGTTAAAGTCTACCTACGTGTTGGGAATGAAGTTGTACACGGAGGCATTCTCTTTCTATAAAATGGGATATGCATGCGCAATTTCCTGGGTGATCTTCATTATGATCATGATCGTTACGATGATTTTATTCCGATTCTCTTCCATGATGGTATATTACGAAGATGGAAACGATTTTTAGGAGGAACCTAAGATGAGAAAAAAGCTTAAAAAGAGAAACAGCGTATCCTGGGTGACCTACACAGTAGTACTTCTGATCGGACTGGCAATGTTGTATCCGATCATCTGGATGTTCTTCGCAACCTTCAAGAGCAATGCGGAGATCTTCGGATCTGTCAAACTGCTGCCGTCATCCTTCAGCTTCCAGAGCTATATTGACGGCTGGCATGTGAACAGCAAAATAACTTATACTACATTTTTCAAAAACAGCTTTGTGATGACGATCATCACTACGTTATTTACGGTATTATCCAGTGCGATTGTCGCTTATGGATTTGCCAGATACCAGTTCCCCGGCAAAAAGATTCTGTTTGGTATTCTGATTGCCACACTGATGCTTCCCGGAGCGGTAGTTATGATCCCACGTTATGCAATGTTTAATAAGCTGGGACTGGTGGATACTTACTGGCCGTTTTACTTACAGGGCCTGCTGTCTGTGAACTCGTTCTTTGTATTTATGCTGATCCAGTTTATCCGCGGACTGCCAAGAGAACTGGATGAATCTGCTTATCTTGACGGCTGCAGTGATCTGAAGGTATTCGTGAAGATCCTTGTGCCACTGATGAAACCGGCACTTTTCTCCGCAGGTCTGTTTCAGTTCATGTGGACTTACAATGATTATACAAACGTGTTGATCTACATTAACTCTGTGAAAAAATATACCCTGTCTCTGGCCTTGAGACTGTCTCTGGATGCAGAATCCGTGGTTCAGTGGAATAAAGTAATGGCAATGTCCTTCCTGTCCATTCTGCCGTTGATCATACTGTTCTTCGCTGCACAGAAGTATTTTGTGGAAGGCATTGCCACCAGTGGTCTGAAGGGTTAAATTTGAACCGGAATGCGGAAAAACACACAGGTTCCGAGTCCTTCTTTACTGTAAATATGAAGAGCACTCTCGGAACCATAGGTCAGTGTCAGACGCTTGTTCACGTTGTCGAGTCCGATACGCATGGAAGCGTCTGACATAAGATCTGATCTCAGCTTCTGAAGTTTGTCTTTTGGAATTCCCACACCATTGTCGGTTATTGATATATGGATCCAATCATCCCGTTTAAAAATCTTAATTTTTACCATTCCCTGGCGATTGCCGGGACGCAGCCCGTGACTGATACTGTTCTCTAAAAGTGGCTGAAGCAGGAGACGCTTAAACGCATGCGGCAGTACAGAATTGTCGATTTCTTCAAAGTAATAAAAACTGTCGGGAAAGCGGAACCTCTGTATTTCCACATATTTGTGAATATAAGTGATCTCATCCTGAATCGATACCGAAACCTGTGGATTGGCCAAAGAGTAGGAGAGAATATCTGACAGATTGCTGATGATCGTATTGGCGGTGGAAGGACCGCCTGCTATCTTGTAGACTTCAAAATCCAGAGTCTGCAGGGTGTTGACCATAAAATGTGGGTTGATCTGTAACTGTAGGGCGCTGAGCTCCGCAGCCTGTTTTTTGTATTTCTGCTCTGCCAGCTGGCTGTTTAAAAATGTGGTATTTAAGAATATGCGGATGACATTGTTCATGATCAGGCTGTATTCGTCATCCGGCTGGTCTGCCGGAGAATCTTTTTCAGTAGGGTAGATCCCCTTTTCCGCATTACCGAACAGATCAATCACTGACTGGATCTGCCGGAAATTATCCCTTGTGATCTGATAAGAGAACAGGAAGATAATGAACAGGGCAAACAGTAGCATGATCAGCGGCAACAGCAGATTCTGTGCACAATAGAGAATAATGGCGGAAACAGGAACCAGCTGCACCGAATAATACCGGTAGGTGGGTTGATATATCACATAAGTAAGATAGAAATGATGATCTACCTTTTCCCAGTGAAAGCCATCCGTCAGTGTGGAAAGATCCACTTCAGAAAAGTCGGGAACAGAAGAAAACCCCTGAGAAGCCAGAAGATTCTGCCCGCTGTCCAGAAGAAACATACCGTGTTTCCAGGATGTGGATTTTGCAGACATCATTTTTTCCAGCTCTATCAGAGAAAGGTTGGATACCATGACACCATCCAGATAAGAAAAACGCTTATATACCGTCAGTACATTTTCTGATGTTGATGAGGTGGATGTCTTCATTTCCCTGGAGACAATATAGGTGTCCTGATCTTCCGGAAGGGAGGTATAGATATCATACCAACCGGCGTCCACATCGCTGCTCAGAAAACGGATCGTCTTGTCAGAAGAGAAAAAGATATTATTGTCATCCAGATAAAGATAAAGGCTGTCCACCAGTGGATGGGAGGCGGAGATACTGCCGAGGAAGGTCTTTATACTGTTTAGGAAGACATAGTCGGTGTAAGTAGTCTCTCTGTTGTAGAGAATCTTGCGCATGGATAAGAGCAACTGGGAATTCAGCGTGATCATTTCCTGTTGGGAAGTGCAAACATCCATGGTACTTTCCAGATTCAGACAGAGATCATCCGTAGTGGACTGGGTGGTCTCTTTGATGGTCTGTAGCTGGGAGGTTGCGGTAAGGATCATGATGCATATAAACAAAAGACCGGTAGGGATTAACAGGAGAGAACTCCATACTTTTAAGCGTTTTAAGAAAAATCGGTGCATCATGATAACGATCCTCTGTTCTCAGGAGTTACTTCCGGCTGTTTCCCTGCACGGAATTCCTGTGGTGTGATTCCGTAATATTCCTTGAAATTACGGGTGAGATTTTTGGGGTTCAGATAGCCGACGGCATCTGCAATCTCGTAAAATTTGACGGAACGATCCGACAGCATCTGCATGGCCTGTTCCATCCTCACCTGTAGCAGATAACGGGAGAAACTGACACCGGTATCCGTCTTGAAAGCGGAAGAAAGATAAGCCGGTGAGTAGTGTACCAGAGAAGCGGCTGCTTCCAATGTTGCGGTCTTATAATCAGATTTGATATAGTTTTTCACAATCGTCACATAATCCGCCTCGTCTGCATTGGCTTCGTAAGGCAGATAATGGCCCTTCTCCCGTTCGTCCAGGGTTTTCCGGATGCGTTCAAAGCAGGCAGACATGGCGTCATATTTCATTGGTTTGATCAGGTAGTCCGTGACATGATTGATAATTGCTGCCCGGGCATATTCAAAATCCTGATAGGCGCTGAAAAAGATGACGATGATATCTTCGTTTTTCAGTTTTTGAGACAGTTCGATACCGGTCATGACAGGCATCTGGATATCGGTCATAACGATGTCCACCTGTGGGTGGGCATTGATATATTCCAGGGCTTCTTTCCCATTGGTAAAGGAAGCAACGACTTCAAAGCCGAAGTTGTTCCAGGGAAAAAGATGAATGATCCCTTCCAGAATACGGGGTTCATCATCTACGATGATTACTTGATACATACCAGGTTCCTCACGTGTAAGGTAATATTCAGATAACACGCAGATTATAACATATTTCAAAATAGAATACAAAGCATTCAAAACGAGGAGAAGACAAATGAACGAAAGGAAAATAAAATTGAAAACCGGTGAAATCTGGCAGGAGAGACTGGTGGCAGGCAATGGACACAGCGGAGTGATCTGTTCCTGTGATCCCTATGAAGAGGTACTGACCTATCAGAATATAGAACTGCTGATGCCGACAGAAGAACCCAGAATGACTCCGCCGGAAGTGGGAAGTGAGCTGCAGGAGGCCAGACAGGCAGTGCTGCATATGGATGCTACCTGGAATGTACACGGCAGAAAAAGAACTTACCTGTATGCCTACCATCCGGGGATGCAGCTTCGGATCACGACCCCACAGCAGGAGCTCGAAGCATACAGCCGCCGGATGGTAGGAGAGACCGGGGAGGTCATTATGGACTATCGGGATAAGACCGGGGACTTCAGTCGGCATACATTTGTCTCCAGAGAGGACTGCGTTGTGACACAGTATCTGGCAGGCGGAAAGGAGACACTTCCCGAACTGATACTTTCCATAGATCCGCCGGAGACGCTGCCAAAATTCGGAGTAAAAAAGTGGGGAACCGGACCGGAAGTAAATATGAAATATGAACTGGTCTATGACAAGGCGGGCACTTATCTCGGACAGGCAGCGCATTATCCGGTATTTGTGGAAAGCGAGCTGCAGGATAAGGGGTATGTGACCATGGTACGGATTCTACATACAGGAGGAAGCAGAAATGTGGAACAGACGGAAGGCAGCAAAGAAATCCACATCCGGGGAGCAAAGGCAGTCTGGATCCTGGCGAAGACGGCTGCCCAGGTTGAAATGGGAGAAATGGAAGATTTTCCGGGGGTGAAAGCACAGGAAACCATCGATGCGGTGTTGGCAGACCTGAAGAGCGCAGTGGCGAAATACCGTACAAAAGAAGGCAGCTGGAATTATGAGAGAGCGCTGGCACTGCAGAAGGAACAGCAGAGGGAGACCTATGGTACAGTAAGTTTTCATCTGGGAGAACAGACAGCGGATTCCGGAGAGGAAGGCGTAGAAAAGGAGACCAATACGGAACTGTTACAGCGGCAGAAAAATACGCCGCAGATGTTGCAGAAACTGATGGAACGGATCTACCAGACAGGCAGATATGTGCAGGCTGCCTGCGCCGGATATTCTGCACCGAGGCTGTGCGGACTGTGGACAGGGGAATGGAATCCCGGCTGGAGCGGAGCCTATACGATGGATGCCAATGTGAATATTCAGGTCTCTGGTATGAATACCGGGCACATGGAAAAAGCGGCCTGGGGATATATGTATTTTATCCTCCGCCAGATCGGGGACTGGAAGGAGAATGCAAAAGCTGTTTACGGCATGTGGGATGCCCTGCTGGCACCGGTGAATACCGACGGTAATCGGGCAATTATGGTAGAGTATGATATTGACTATCCTTTCCAGTACTGGAATGCCGGGGCTTCCTGGCTGATGGTGCCGATCTTTGAGTACTGGCAGTGCTTTGGTAACCGGCAGATCCCACTGCCAGAGGATCTGGCCAAAGTCTGCGGAAAACAAAGCCTGGATCTGGAACAGGAGATTCTGCGCCCCCTGCTGTGGAAGACGTTTCATTTCTGGGAGCAGTTGTGTACCCCGGAATATTATACCGACAGAGAGGGACAGCCTCATTATAAGAAAGGAAAGACAGCTCTGGAGGAGGGAGAAAAATACCTGATCATTCCCTCTTATTCTCCGGAGAATCATCCAAACGGCTATTCCAGTACGATCACTGCCAATGCAGCCATGGACATTGCGGCGGCGTCAGATGTATTACGCATGATCCGGGAACTGGAAGAGAGGATCTGCGATGAACGGTCGGGAGAGTGGCTGACAGCCAGCAGGGAGCTTGCCGCAAAGCTGCCCGAATACCAGATGGATGAGACCGGTGGATTAAAGGAATGGTCACTGCCACAGATGCATGACAATCATGAGCACCGCCACATCAGCCATCTCTATTGCGCATGGCCCGGAGTAGAGACACAGCATAATGTGGGACTTGCGGAAAGCTGCAGGCAGGCCATCAGGAACCGGAATGTCGGGAATGCCGGAAAAGATGATACTGCCTCTCATGGTTGGATCCACAAGGGACTGGTGGCTGCCAGACTGAAGGATGGCAGAAGCCTGGGAGAAATCTTGCGCCTGCTGGTGCAAAGTGATATTTTTTACAGCAGCCTGCTGACGGATCATAATACGGATCGCTGCAGAGGGGTCTATTGCACGGATACGATTCTGGGATTGCAAGGAATCATACATGAAGCACTGGTGTATTCCGAACGGGGAGAGATCGAATTCCTGCCGGCACTTCCGGAGGAGTGGAAGCAGGGCAGTGTGGATGGTCTGATGGCCAGAACAAGAATCTGCATCCGGAAGCTGGCATGGAATCTGGAGAAGAAGATACTGGAAGCAGAACTGGAATCTTATGAGGATCAGGAGGTCAGAATTTCCTGCCCGGTGTTGCAATACGATGCATGTTATTATCTAAAACAGGGAGAACTGCGCAGGATCAGGATTTAATCCATCGGATCCTGGAGCTGCCTGCGGTATTTATTGGCAGTGATGCCGTAATGCTGTCGAAACGCCTGGGTGAAATGTTGGGATGTGGAGTAATTCAGTTTCTCCGCAATCTGCGTGATGCTCAGGCGTTTGTCTGTCAGATAGATTTTTGCCGCAGACATTCGGGCTTCTTGTTTTTTCTGCTGAAAGGTCTTGCCGTAATATTTTTTCAGGAACCGTTCCGTCTGGCGGACACTTAACCCAAGAGTTTTTGCCAGGTTTTCCAGAGTAATGGTCTCGTAATGATAGAGAAAGGCCCGTTCGATGATCAGGGTCTTACCGTCAATGAGATTGGAGGGAGCAAAGTGCTGTTTAGAGAAACGGTTTCCCTCGTAATTGCGGACAACTTTTACAAGACACTGTTGTAACAGAGCCTCTACCTGAATCATGTAACCGGTATATTTATATTTTAATTCATAGAAGAGCTGCTCCATCAGTACACCAAGATTCTGGGTATCCGGACCAATCCAGAATCTTTTTTTCAGAAATTTGTCCGCAGTGCTGCCGGAAAAAACGAGAAGAGCATCTTCTTCCTGCAACTGAAAATAGATAGAATATTCTGTCATGGGATCCATAGGGCTTGGAATCTGCTCGTGCTCTACATGGGGGCCTGTCATATATAGTGTGCCAGGCGTAAGCTCATAAGAACTGCCATCAATGACTGCCTGTCCGAGCCCATTAGGGATGTAGTGCAGTTCATAGCTGTTGTTACCGTGGCTGTGGCGTGGCAGTGGCTTGAAAAAGTGTTCGAAAGCAATATTCAGAATTAGAAAAGTTGTGTTGTCGATAGTGGTTTTCACATCGAGACCATAGATGGTATTGTTCGTTGTCTGATTCATGGAGCCTCCTGCTGTCCGGATTTACCGTGACCTATCCGATGATATTAAGTGTAGCAACGGTAAAGAAAAAAGTCAATTAAAAAAGTGCGATAACACGACAAAAATACACGATGTATGTCGCGAATATGTCTATTAATCGTATATTTGTGGGATTAGAATGGATGTATCACAGCAACCCACACAGGGAGAAAATATGACAGAAGAACATATAACATTTTATTTTTAAGGAGGTTAACAGATGGACAGACAGGAAATGAAACAGAAAAAGATGATGGGAGCAATTCTTCCGGGCAACAGCACAGTAGAACTTAGAGAATTCGAAATGCCGAAGCCGGGACATGGACAGGTTGTGGTCAAGGCAATGGCTACAACTATCTGCGGCAGTGATATCCGCTGCATCTACAGAGAACATGTGGGAAAAGGTCCAGAAGGCTATATTCCCGGAACTGTGGCAGGTCATGAACCTTGTGGTCTGATCGTAGAGGAAGGCGAAGGTTTGAAGAGATTCAAGAAGGGCGACCGTGTTATTATTTATCACATTTCCGGATGTGGTGTATGTAACGATTGCAGAAGAGGCTACTATATTTCCTGCAAGAGTAAATTCCGTCAGGCATACGGATGGCAGAGAAACGGTGGCATGGCACAGTATATTCTGGCAGATGAGAAGGATCTGATCGCATTGCCAGATGAGCTGACCTACAAGGATGGAGCACAGGTGGCCTGTGGTTTCGGTACCGTATATGAGGCTATCGAAAAGGTAGGTGTCAGCGGCAATGATGCAGTATTGGTAACCGGTCTGGGACCTGTCGGTCTGGCAACACTGATGTTGGCAAAAGCACTGGGAGCCAATATGCTCATCGGCGTGGAGACGAATCCGTACCGTATTGAACTGGCGAAGAAGATGGGACTGGCTGATTATGTATTTGCACCGGATGAGGCTTATGATCAGATCATGAAAGTAACAAACGGCAATGGTGTGGAGAGAGCGTTCGATGCCAGCGCCAGTGATCCAGGAAGACAGCTGGCAATCCGTGCTACCAGAGAATGGGGCAGGATCGCATTCGTGGGAGAGGGAGGCACCTGTACTTTTAACCCCAGTCCGGACATTATTCATGGTCAGAAGACAATCTACGGCAGCTGGGTAACCTCGCTGTGGAGAATGGAAGAACTGGTAGAAAGACTGGTGCGTTGGGGAATTCATCCGGAAGATCTGATCACGGACGAATTCCCTCTGGAGCAGGCAGGGGAAGCTTACAGACTGATGGCAAGTGGAAACTGTGGCAAGGTGGCAGTGGTATTTCCCGAAGACTAAGGGAAGAAAGGTTATCATATGGCAGAAATCATAGAACAGAGCCGGATCCCAAAGCGGACTCTGGTGGACGGATTTAAGGTACCGGCAATCGGACTCGGAACCTTCGGATCCGATAAATATAACAGCGATCAGATTGCAGAAGCTGTATATGGCGGCATCCGGGCAGGATATCGTATGATCGACTGTGCTTCCGTATACCAGAATGAGAATCGTATCGGAGAGAGCATTGAGCGTGTCCTGAAAGAAGGAATCGTGGATCGATCGGATTTGTTTATCACCTCTAAAGTATGGAATGATATGCACAATAGAGTGAAGGAGTCCTGTGAGAAGAGCCTGAAGGATCTGCGGGTATCTTATCTGGATCTGTATCTGGTGCACTGGCCTTTTCCCAATTATCATGCTCCCGGCTGTGACGGAGATTCCCGTAATCCGGATTCCAGACCGTTTTCTGTGACGGAATTTCTGAATACCTGGAGACAGTGTGAGGCACTGGTGGAAGAAGGCAGGGTAAAATACATTGGTATGTCTAATATGACAGTACCGAAACTTCGGGCAGTATTGCCGTTGTGTAGGATTCAGCCGATGTTCTTAGAGATGGAATTGCATCCCGGATTTCAGCAGCCGCAATTGTATGACTATGCACTGTCACAGGGGATTCAACCCATCGGTTATTGTCCCATCGGATCGCCCTCCAGACCGGAGAGAGACCGGACGGCAGAGGATATTTCAGATACCCGGATGCCGGAGATTATGGAGATTGCAGAGCATCATCACGTACATCCTGCTATGATCTGCCTAAAGTGGGCGGTACAGAGAGGACAGATTCCGATTCCTTTTTCAGTAAAGGAATATCAATATGTGGATAATCTGAAATGCATCACAGAAGATCCCTTGACAGTGGAAGAGATGGAGATGATCCGGAAAGCAGACAAGAATTGCCGCCTGATCAAAGGTCAGGTATTTCTGTGGCCCGGAGCAACCGACTGGCAGGATCTATGGGATGTGGACGGAGAAATCACGTCATGAAAGGGGTAAGCGCATGTTAAAAGGAATTCCGAAGATATTATCTCCCGAGTTATTAAAGGTACTTTGTGAAATGGGACACAGTGACAGACTGGTTATCGCAGACGGTAATTTTCCGGCTGAGTCCATGGGGAAGGATGCAATCGTGATTCGGATGGACGGACATGGCACGACTGAGATTCTGGATGCCATTTTGCAGGTGTTTCCATTGGATAGTTATGTGGAGCATCCGTTGAATCTGATGGAGGTGATGCCTGGGGATCCGGTGGAGACGCCGATCTGGGAGAATTATGAAAAAGTCATCGCAAAACACGATTCCCGAGGTGGCAGTGCCATTGGACAGATCGAGCGCTTTGCCTTCTATGAGGAGGCAAAAAAGGTCTATGCCATTATTGCAACCGGAGAGAGTGCACTATATGCCAATATTATGTTACAAAAAGGTGTGGTAACAGAATAAGGCAGCTGATAAGAACAGGAGCAAAAGCATCGGCGATAAGCGGATGCTTTTGCTGTTAAGAAAAACATGTTAGAATACAGTCAGGATCAGGGAAATGTGTGCAAAAAAATATATAATAACAGGAAAAAGGAGAAATGGCATGAGTAGGTTATGGTATGATCATCCGGCATCGGAATGGGAAGAAGCTCTTCCTATAGGAAATGGCAGAATCGGTGCCATGGTCTACGGAGGTACGGACAGAGAACGGCTCCAGGTAAATGAAGAGAGCATCTGGTTGGGTGGACCTGTAAACCGTCACAATCCCGATGCAAAAGAAAATCTGCCGAAGATACGACAGCTCCTTCGGGACGGCAGAATTCCGGAGGCTGAGCATCTGATGGAGACCGCATTATCGGCCTGCCCGGAAGGAATGCATCCTTATCAGACACTTGGGGATGTACAATTTTTCTTTGATGGAATCGAAGGCGGCAGAGAACGGAAAAGCGGTAAACTGCGGGATATGATCCTCTGTGAAGGAACAAAACATTATGAGAGATGTCTGGATCTGGAAACGGCAATCTGCCGGACAGAGTTCGCTGTTGGTGACAGTATATATGAGAGGGAAATATTTGCCTCTCACCCGGCGGACTGTCTGGTGATGCGCTTCCGCACAAGGGGCAAGGGGAAAGTGAATTTTTTAGCGAAGCTTCGAAGAGAAAGCTGGTTTGACGGAACTTGTAAGGTTGGAGAGAATGGCATAAGACTTTATGGCAATCTGGGAAGAGGCGGATATGAATTTGCCATGGAACTGCGTGCTGTGTCTACTGGCGGACGGATTTTGACCCAGGGGGAATGTCTGAAGGCAGAAGGAGCAGAGGAAGTGGTGCTGTGGTTTACTGCAGATTCCACTTATCACTACAGTATACCAGAAAAGGATCGGTATGCGGAGGCGTATCTGAAAGCTGGTAGGGAACTGCCTGTGGGGCTGGATGAAGAATTGACTGGCTCTGCAAGAACAGAGTTCCTATACCAGATGGCAATGCAGGCACTTCTGGCAGAGAAAATGGATCAGCGCCTGAAGGCGGCGATGCTTCTGTCTTATGATACCCTTAAAGCAGAGCATGTGGCAGATCATAAATCTTTATATGACCGTTTTGTGTTTGAAGTAGAAGGCGCAGAGCGGTACGAGAATCTGCCTACGGATCTGCGCCTTGAGAGACTTCGGAAAGGGAAGCAGGAGCATGCAGAACAGACAGAAGACGTGGGATTGATGAAGCTGCTCTATGATTATGGACGCTATCTTACGATTGCTGCCAGCAGGGAGGGAGGGTTGCCGACCACACTGCAGGGACTTTGGAATTGTGAATTTTTCCCAGCATGGGACAGTAAGTATACCATCAATATCAATACAGAGATGAACTACTGGCATGTGGAAAACTGCAATCTGTCAGAGTGTCATATTCCCTTATTTGAATTGTTAAAAAAGGTGCAGAAGAACGGCAGATATACCGCCAGAGAAATGTATGGGTGCCGGGGATTTGTGGCGCATCACAATACGGATATTCATGGAGATACCGCACCACAGGATACATGGTATCCCGGGACTTATTGGGTGATGGGAGCAGCATGGCTGTGTACGCACCTATGGATGCATTACCGCTATACAAAGAATCTGGTATTTTTACGGGAAGCTTTCCCTGTCATGGCAGAGGCAGCACTATTCTTTGTGGATTATCTGGAAGAAAAAGACGGATATCTGGTGACAAATCCTTCTGTTTCACCGGAGAATACATATATTCTGCCGAATGGACAAAAAGGATGCTGCTGTATCGGTGCAACCATGGACAATCAGATTCTGAGGGATCTGTTCAAAGGATGCTTGGGAGCCTGGAAGGAACTGGGAGAACAGGTACCGGAAGCCTGTGAGATTCCGGAAGCCGGTGACATAAAGGAACTGATGGGAACAATCCGCAAAATGTACGACAGACTGCCGCCCAACAGGATCGGCAGTGACGGACGCCTGATGGAATGGATGGAGGAATACGAGGAAACAGAACCCGGACACCGCCATATTTCCCATCTGTATGGGCTGTACCCCGCCGGAGAGATTACTGCAGACGGCACCCCTGAACTGGCTGAGGCTTGCCGCAAGACCCTGGAATACCGCCTGTCCCACGGCGGCGGACATACCGGATGGAGTAGGGCATGGATCACGAATCACTATGTCAGCCTGTGGAACGCTGAAGCAGCATATGACAACATCCGGAAGATGTTGGAGGTCTCGACCTATCCTAATCTGTTGGACAAACATCCTCCATTCCAGATTGACGGCAATTTTGGGATCTGCGCTGCCATGAATGGGATGCTGGTTCAGAGCAATGAGGAGAGAATCCTGCTTCTCCCTGCATTGCCGGCTGCATGGAAGACCGGCGCCGTACGGGGAATGCATCTGATAGGAAATCTGGAACTTTCCATGAGCTGGAAAGACGGAAGAATCACTGGTGCCGTTTTTACTGCATATTCGGATGTGGATACTGTGGTGAAATATAAGGAGACCGAAAAAAGACTGCAATTAAAGGAAGGTGAGATTAAAGATATAATGCAGTATTGACAGGTAAAAAAGTGGTAGTTTGATGTACTTAGGGCTGGCTGTCGCACCAGCGACTTGGTACAATACCTAGGGAAAGATAATTAGTTACGAAAGAATATGTTTAGGAAGCATGCATAAAAGATTATTGGGAATATCAGCTGGACAAGGAGAAGGGCAATAAGGTAATATATTATTGCATGCCGGAACGGAAAAGGAGGATTCCTCCGACGGAAGGAATCGTCTGCGGAATGGAGATTAGTATGGAATATATATCAGATGCACAGGCAAAACAGATGATCTTAGAGGTAGGCCGCAGAATGTATCAGGGCGGCTTTGTGGCAGCGAACGACGGGAATATCTCCTGTAAAGTAGGGGACAATGGAATCTGGGCAACACCTACGGGAGTTTCTAAGGGATTTATGACAGAGGACATGCTGGTAAAACTGGATCTGGACGGGAATGTGTTGGAGGGAACGCACAAGCCTTCCAGCGAGATCAAGATGCACCTCAGAGTATTCAAAGAGAACCCGAAGGTACAGGGCGTGGTCCATGCACATCCCCTTACAGCAACGGCGTTTGCCTGCGCGGGCATCAGCCTGGAAGAACCGGTGCTGATGGAAGGAGTTCTGTCCTTAGGCTGTGTGCCGTTAGTGCATTTTGCGCTACCGGGCACAGAGGAAGTGCCGGAAGCGGTAGCTCCCTATTGTCGGGAATACAATGCAGTACTGTTAGCAAACCACGGTGCGCTGACCTGGGGAGACAATCTCATGCAGGCATATTACCGCATGGAGACCACGGAATATTATGCGAAGATCCTGATGATGAACAACTTCATCCTAGGGAAAAAGACGTTGTTGTCCCAGGGACAGATCGACGATATTATCAGGATCCGTGCAGGATGGGGCATCACCACGGGCGGCAGACCCATCGGACCGGAGGGCGCGCAGAATCTGGAGGATATCTGTGTTTCAAAGAGACAGTAATGGCATAGTGGAGACGGTTGTCTTGCTTTCCAAGGGTGAGGTCGACTCGAAAAAGATTCGGGTTGAGTTCTCTTTGGAAGATATGGATATGTCCGAATTTCAGGATGGGGCAACCTACACCCAGATCAAGGACTATGTGCTGGAGCATAGTGGGTTAAAGGTATCCAACCTGTATATCTCATAAATTAAGCGGAAATGTGGGATTGGGGTCGGTAAGAACTATAATCTGCCGAAGTCCGAGGGCACAAGAGGTTCGGTGGACCTCTGTTCTGCGCCGACCGGAGCGGGAGCGGAGACTGCCAGACAGCCACAGTGTCCGCCGGAAAAAGAGAAAGCAATCCGAGAAGCATTCAAATATTTTGGGATGATCTAACATCCCATAGAATGGAGGTTTCTAATGGATAGATTGATTTCTTGTGAGTTCAACATGGATAATGCCTGTGTGGAACTGAAATTCTTAGATGGCAGCATGATTGTCATTGATACCATCGCCGTGGAGAATGGGGTCGCCGACAATATGTATCAGAGGTCAGAATTGGACTATCTGATCTACAATGATCCGATTGGATATGCAGACTTGATATTGAACGGTGATCCCGAAATTATCTAAAAACTGTAACTGAATGTAAAACCTTAGATTAAAACTCAGCCCTCTGCCTTTTCATTGGCAGAGGACCGTTTTTTGCTTAACAGTTATTGAGCATCCCTTAATTGCTCTACAACGCTGCATTTCGCTGCGTTATTATACATCATGCAGGGGATCAGCCACCCCAGCAGAAGAAATACCGGAATTGTCAGCAGGACAGGCAGAATGGTGAACCGATACTCGAAGAACCAGAACATACTGCCCAGCATTTTTCCTGCAAGAGGTTCCACCAACAGCGACAGAATAAAGGCTGCCGCTACGGAAGACATTGCGTAAAACAACCCCTCGTAGATCAGCATGGTTTTGAGCTGCCGGTTCGTCATTCCTACAGCCTGAAGCACAGCAAATTCACGGCGGCGGGAAAGGATACCGGTCATCATGGCGTTGGAGAAATTTAGAACACCCACAAGTCCAATGATGGCACAGAGCAATCCGCCCAACAGCAGAAACATATTCTGAAAGTCTTCAAATTCGGCTCGGAGTGTTGCTTTGCTTTCATACATCAATTCGGACAAGTCATTCGCAGTCAAATCAGTAAGATAATTCTCCGCAGATGCTTCTGCCTTATCATCAGGAGTATCGAACAGATAAAACATCGGGATACTCTCATGCTGGCTGTCATTATTTAGCTTTTCGATAGGAAGCACAAAACTGTAGCCTGTTGTATAATAGCGGAAACTCATAGAGTGTGGCACTGTGACATAAGCACATACTGTATATTCTACATCATGGCTTTCTGAAATCTGAAACTGTATATATTTCGATGGCGTGTTTTCATCGCAAAGGTTTCCGGTACGGCTGTCAATATCATGCCCGTCATCAATATAGGTTATGGTCTGAATAGAACCTACAGGCGGGTAAAAATCAAGATTACTTACGTTGCCATAATCATCTGTAAGGACTACTACAGCGATTGCTTTTGAATCCTCTTGGAACATAGGGGATATGTCGCCCTCAACCACAGTTAGTTTCTCAAACAGAGATTCATCCAAACCTTCGATCAATGCACGCTGGCTCACAAGATCATCACGACGATTTTGCTGTTCCAAGAGGGCTTTTGCATTTTCCTCGGATGTATAGTGCATCATGTCCTGTAGCCAGCGTTCCTCACTCATCCAGCCATATGGCTTATAGCCCGTCAGCTTGTAACCACACCCAGAAAGGGACGGAGAAATATTGGTTTCAATTTGCTCAATTTGTTCCTGAGAGATAAAGCTGCCAGAGCGACTATAACGAAAATAGTCCGTAGAGCTTACAATAAAGTCCGCACAGGTCTGCTTTGCAAGATACTTTTCCATATCAAAGCCCCCGGTAAAAGTGACCAGAATATTGAGAAGCACCACGGAAAGCGAAAGAGAGATAACCACAAGGATAGTCTTTCTTTTATTTCGCCCCAAATTAGCAAAAGCCATTTGATGTACTTTTGCGCCATGGGTAGTACAGTGTTTCTTTTTGCTCCTTACAATTTCAGTGTACTTTGTTGCTTCTACTGGAGAAACTTTTGCAGCGATCTTACCCGGACGGGAACAGGACAGCAAAACTGTAATTAGCGCAAACAGAGCAGACGCAAAGAAAATCAACGGTGAAGTGCTGACGGTGGAAACGCCGACACCAAAAGTGGTTCGTGCCATTACGACTGGCGTCAGAGATGCACCGAAACCATATCCCAACAGCAATCCAATCGGAATGCCTACAACGCACAGAAATAGTGCCTGTTGGCGTATGATGCGCCGCAACTGCCGGGGTGTGACACCAATGGTTTTCAGCAAACCATAGAATCGAATATCTCCGGTAACGGAAATCTGAAATATGTTGTAGATAATCAGATAACCTGTGAAGATTACCAACGTAAGGAAAGCGACAATCGCAATTAGTATGGATGCATCTATGCTTTCGCCAAGCTGTGAAGAAGTGTAGCCCCAGTTTACACCGATGCGTACAAGTTCCCCTTCACCTGTTTCATCCCAAGCATACCCTAAGTCCAGATCCACCTGCTCCATCTGAGCACGGATGTTCATGCTGGATGCCAGCATCACATTCAAATCAATACGGAACGGTTCCAGTCCATTGGACACAGCTTCCGATTCTATTTCTTTTGCGTATTCTTCACTGATATTGATATAGTGAACAGGACTTATATCATCATATTCCCACCATCCCGTCAGAGTAAATGTATCTGTTTTCTCATAAGGCATTTGGGATAAAGCACCAACCGTATAGGTAAGTTCAATTTCTGCTCCTAACTTCGGCTCAATACCCAGAAGTTTCAAGGCATTTGTGTCCATGGCGATTTCTTTGCCGCTCTGAGGCATGTGTCCGGTGGTAGGTTTGGCAAAGCTCCATTTGGTGCAGTTGGCATCCATAAAACTGACTTCGGCAGGTACTTTGGCAAATGCACCGCTGTCTATATAGCCGGTACTGATGCGCTTGCCGATTTCCTTTATATTTGAATGGGCGGCAATCTTTTGAATCTGTTTTTCTGTCACTTCCTTAAAGGTTCCATGACAGTACCCACCCACCTGACGGAAGGTGTAATTCTCATAGCTGGAATTTATGGACATTATTATGGTAAACAGAGAGGTAAATAGCAGCGTTGTCAGCGCAATGGCAATGATTGCAATGATATTACGCTTACGGGATGCCCATAAAGAACGCCAGCTTAATTTCCAAATACATTTTCTGTTTTTGACATTCATCGTAGCCACCTCCCGTTAGTTCTGGGAGACGATCCGACCATCTTCGATACGGATAATGCGGTCTGCCATCTGCGCAATTTCTTCGTTGTGAGTGATCATTACGATTGTCTGGGCGAACTTTTGACTGGTGACTTTCAAAAGGCTCAATACATCCTGGCTGGTTTTGGAATCCAGATTGCCGGTGGGTTCATCTGCCAGAATGATAGCGGGTGCTGCCGCCAGCGCACGGGCAATGGCTACACGCTGCTGTTGACCGCCTGAGAGCTGATTGGGCAGCGCATCCAGACGATCATCCAGCCCAAGTGTCTGTACAATCTGCTGTACGAAATCCTTATTGACCTTGCCACCGTCCAGCTCAATGGGTAGAACGATATTTTCATACACATTCAGCACCGGAACAAGATTATATGCTTGGAACACAAAGCCAATTTTTCTGCGGCGGAAGATGGTCAGGGCTTCCTCCTTCAGGGAGAAAATATTCTGCCCGTCCACCATGACTGTGCCGCTTGTAGGACGATCCAGCCCACCCAGCATATGCAGCAGAGTAGACTTGCCGGAGCCGGATGTACCGACAATCGCCACAAATTCGCCTTTCTGCACACTTAAATCCACTCCGTCCAGCGCATGAACCGCATTATTGCCGGAGCCATAAATTTTTCTCAGGTCTTTTGCCTGTAAAACTTCCATAAACGAGTACCTCCATGAAAAAATCTGTATGTATGCAAAGAGATCATCCTTTGATACATACAGATTATCGCACAGGATTCTTTCCACATTCTTTCCGGCGAAAAATGAAATCTAACAGTTTTGATAGAATTGTTGTTATTTCGGCAGAAATATGGAAAACGTACTTCCTTTTCCCAGAACGGAAGCAACCTTGATATAACCGCCCTCGCCGGATATGATCTGTCGGGCAAGGTATAAGCCGATGCCGACCCCTTCCTGCTCCTGAACCGCCTTTGAACGATAAAAACGGGCAAAGATCTTTGCTTGCTCACTTTCCGGAATGCCTGTGCCGGTATCCGATATATCGATCCTTGCAAACATTTCATAACTTACGGCAGAAATAGTAATGGTGCCATGCTCTGTATATTTGATGGCATTGTCTACGATATTAGCCAGCGCTTCTGTTGTCCATTTCATATCAAAGGCAGCAGAAATATCTGTATCATGCAGTCGCAAAGACAACCCTTTTTCAGCAGCTTTGGCGGCATATTGTTCTACTACGCTTTCAAGCAGCGGCTGCAGTGCTCCTTGCTGGGGGGAGAGTAAAATGATCCCATTTTCCAGTCTGGAAAGCTTTACGAGAGAATCGATCAGAAATCGCAGCTTTTCCGATTGTTTGTACAGCGCCACCACATTTGCCTTCGCCGATACAGGCAGAGTTTCCTCCATCAAAAGCTCGCTGTATAACAGCAGGTTTGCAATCGGCGTTTTTGTCTGGTGGGAGATGTCCGCAATCAAGGACTTAATTCTGTCTTTCTCCTGTGCTACATTTCGAGAAGATGCTTCTGCTGCGGAAAGATAGTGTGCAAACTTTGTTTCCAAAGCAGACAGCCGGCTTTCATTAAAATTGGTTTCAGAAAAGGAGCCGGTCATGGCAGCGTCCAGCATCCTTTCGATTTCTTCCATCGTTTTTCTGGCCTTTCTCCGCTCCCATAATACAACAGCTATCGCCGCCAGAAAACATAGCAGTATGATCACAATACCGGTTTTATTCATCTTTGGTCACCCAGCTATAACCGATTCCATAGACGGTTTTAATGTATTTCTGTGCACCAAGCTTATCCCTCAGACGCTTGATCGTAACGGACAAAGCATTTTCATCCACATATTCTGCGCCATCTGTCCAGATCCGGTCTACAAGGTCTCCACGGGTCATGGTCCGACCACGGTTTTCAACAAGCAGACGCAGTAATTTTTGCTCTGTTTTGCTCAATTCCACTTTTGAATCTCCCACATAAAAGGTCATAGCCTCAAAGTCAAAGTGAAATAGATCCATATGGATCGGTGCATTTTTATGGTTTGACGCTTGCTTTCGCAGTTGGGTATTCACCCTTGCCCGCAAAACCGAAAGAGAAAAGGGCTTGGTAATGTAATCATCAGCGCCCCTCTCCAGTCCGTCTACGATGTCCAGATCGGTGTCATTGGCAGTCAGCAGAATAACAGGAACCCCGGGCATGTTTTCCTTGACCTCCCGGAGCAGCTCAAGCCCACTGCCATCCGGCAGATTGATATCCAACAGGATCAGGGATACACCGCCGCAAAGCAATTGCTCTCTTGCCGCTTTTAGATCATGACAGGATATAATCTGACGGTCATCTGCTTTCAGTGCTTTGCATAAGCCTTGATTCAAACCGATATCATCTTCAATAATCAATAATTGTTCCATGTATCTCACTCCCTCGTTATTCAAATGCCACCATCATTTCCTTGGGCAATTTTTCGTTCTCACAGTTCAGAAGATAGGCTATTGCTCTGATTGCAAATTTGTTTGTTTTCACTGTATCCCAGTCGGCAAGACGAACTATTTCTGCTGTGCTGCCCTCAAACATAACCGCCAGTTCTTCAAAGGTGGGGCGGCCTTTCCACGAGCCGACACGCCCGCAGGTCATGCAGATCGCCAGCCGCTTTTCAAGCAAGGTCGCAGTTGTATTTCTTTGCAAATTCACTGACCGCACCCTTGGCAGGATCATAGTCCATCAGCTTTTGGAGCATTTGCTCCCGGCAGGAGAGTTTTATATCTATAAATCGGTCTGTGTCGTACAAATCGCCGCCGTCCACACCGAGAAAGTCTTTGATGCGCTTGTTGAGCTGCGGCTCGTAGTGGTGCAGGAAGAATGAGAAATATATAAGGTTCTTTTCCTGTAAGGCAGACAGGATGTATTCGTTCAGACTGTCCACCGCTGGCGGCTCCGGTTCCAGTTGGAAGATGCGCTCTGCCACATAGGGAATGATGCCATCACCGTGCGGATTGACTTGGTGTTTTGGTATGTATCCGGTCATATTCCATATAAAATCCTTCAGCATAGCGCACCTCCCTTCTAAACAAATGCTTTCTGGATAGTAGCCTGATTTTAATTCTCAGATTGTGTTTCTTTTGCTTCTACTTTTACAATCATACATAGGCTTTGAACTGCATTAAAGAGACGGATGCAATCCATCTCGTCAATTTCAAAATCCGATCTTCCATGTAATAGCCAATGCCTATTTATCGTTTCAGGTTCATCGGCAGAGAAATCGCTTTTTTGATACAGATTTCGGATGAAGTTGTTATAAGAAATCCATACATGTTTTTGAATTGTACTTCCTGTTGACGGGAAGGTATCGACCTTCTTTTGACAAACCTTCATCATCCTTACATCTTGCTTGTCATCGCTAAATTCTGACAGAATACCCTCGATAACCGAGAGTAGCGATGTTGCACAAACAGCATACAATTTATTTTGAAATGCTTGCCAGCACTGGTCTGTGAGATTTTTCAGTCCTTCTTTAATGGGAGATGCTTTGATTCCGTTCACCATATCTTTGGTTTTCTGAAAATCTTCTATTGTAAAAAACCATTTCAAAAATGCATTGATATCATCCAATTTGTTTGTGTTTGCTATTGTTTTGACTGCGTAAATATTTAATTCTGCGGGTAAAGTCCACCCTTCTGTTGATAGCTTGCTCACAACAATATCTAATTCTTTATCAAATTCCTGTACACTTTCTTCAGCCTTCTTTGAAATGGCTTTTTGAATAACCTCCATTTGTTCTTTCGTTAATTCTAACATTCGTATAACCCTCCGAGTTTAAGTGTTCCTATAATTTAGGCTCTCATTTAGCAAAGCCGCCTGTCCCATCTCTTTTTCGTAATCACCTTTGGCATAGGCGACATTGCTCAGCGCTCGAAGCATTTTATCCTTTGCCAGCCTTTTCATAACCTCTGCAAGATCAGCGTCCAGAGTACCACGCTTCACATAGCGGTTTATGGTGTTCAGCCGTTTCTCATAAATCTGTTTCACCGGATGATCGTCCGCAAGCTCCCGTTGTTCTCTGCTTTTCAGGTTGCCGATCTGCCGACAGGTGCGGTGCAGCTTGTCCCCCGGTGCATAGCCGCCGCAGTATTTGGTGTGCCTTGCGTTGGTGGTCAGAAACCACTTTTCGCAGATTTTGCATTTCTTCGGTGCATGACCAACACACAGGCCCTCAAAGAGATCAGACCGGAACATCCCCACAAAGGATACATAGTGCATCCGCTTGACCAGCTTCGCAACTTTTTCGCCGGGACGGATGGTTGCCACATACTGAACAGAGTTATTTGCGACAGACATCCAGGCATTGCCCTCAGCGATGGAGAACTCCGGCGTGAAATAGCTGCCGAACATTCTGGCAAATCCCTCTGCGGTGCGGTCTGCTTCGTTGCAATCCGATTTTTCTGCAAAATCAAGCATGGCCGTTTGGTATTCCCCAAGGGAGTAGGCTAGATGCCCGCATACGGCGGTATAGCGCTGGAGCGTGATTGCTTCGGCATAGTTCTGGATTTCTTCAAATTGCAAAGAATTGGTTGCGGCTTTTGTGGCAAACTCCACATATTTCAGTGCATTGTCCGCAGTAAAGACCCTTTCTATCCGTTCTCTGTGCTTTGATATGTCCATATAAGAGAATGGCGGGGTTTCGCTGAGAATATCCAGCATCGCCAGAGTAGCTTCCCTTGCCATAGGACAGAGTGCACAAGCATCCTGTCCGGCGTTTAATGTTCCGAGCAGCAGATTGATTTTCTCGCATTGCTCGTTCGCCTTTGCAATGGTATCCGCAGGGACATTCAGTGCATCACAGGCAAGCGTACCGACAGGAAATGTTTTGCCCTCATATATGACCGTATCCTGCCAAAAATCCAAAGTCATCAATTCTTGGTTCATGCTTGCCCTCCTGTCCTGTTTTTTCATTTTTCTAATTATATCATGTAAATGTGAAGAAATCTACGTCCTCAGATAAGTTGTCCTGTCATTAGCCTGTTTTTTGAAAAATCCGGCATAACCATAGTAGAAAGCGTCAAACACCTGCCAATCACGGCGGGTGTTTCGTGTTTTCTGAATACTATGAACGGAGGTTTTTCTATGACAATCTATGAAACCATCAAGGCGGCAATCAGCGTAAAGCAAGCCGCCAAACACTACGGGCTGAATGTCAACCGCAACGGTATGGCTTGCTGTTCGTTCCACAACGACAGGCATCCGAGCTTGAAGCTGAATGAGGACTATTTTTTCTGCTTCAGCTGCGGAGCCAAGGGGGATGTAATCGACCTTGTGGCAAGGCTGTTCGATCTGAGCAGTTATGAAGCAGTGCAAAAACTGGCTGCGGACTTTGAGCTTGACCCGAAACCGCCCACTGCCGCAGCTATGGTCAAGCCGAAGAGTCCTTATATCCGTCAGTTCCGGGAGGATGAAATGTTGTTCAGTATGCTAAGAAAGCAAATGAAACGGGGAAGCTGTATGAAGAGGATCTTGCAGAAATAAAAAAGATGAATAATGAGCAAACAGAGCTTCTAAAAAAGGCACTTGAAGCAGTTATTCATCTATATGAGGAAGATTCAAAGAAGAGAAAGTGAATTGATAAAAAGCGTTAGCGTGGCTCTGCGGTTTATCCGCAGTTCGAGGGGATTGGGGCATTTTCCCCAACAAGCAAAAATGCGCCGGGTATATACCGGGGCACTGCTTGCCAAGTAGCGAAATTAGGAATGACAGAGAGGATAAGACAATGGAAAATGTAACTTTTGATTATAAGTTTTACAGGATACCTAAGAGATTTTTTAAGGAAGACATGTTCAGAGATATGACAAATGCAGCAAAAGTATTATATGGAATACTGCTGGATCGCAAGTGCTTGTCAGACTCCAATGGAGACGCATGGCGTGATGAATATGGAATTACCTATATCATTTTCACAATCGAAGAAATTATGAATCTGATGAACCTGGGGAATAAGAAGGTTAACAAAATGGTGAAGGAGCTGGAGGAGCATGGCTTGATTTACCGAAGACATCAGGGCTTGGGAAGACCGAATAAGATTTATGTTTATGATTTGCTCAAAGCAGATAATTCAAATTGGCTGCCAAAACAAATTATATTCGGAAAAGGGAGCAGCAATGAGAAAGAAGTATTATGAAGATGCAAAAGAGAATGCAGCTTTTGAGAGATGTGCAGATGTAATAACATCCCTGATTCTAAAATATGGACCGGCTTTAAAACGAAAATGGAATCTAGACGAGTGGATTAGGAATATTCAGGCAGAGAGTCTATGGAAAGACATAGCTTGCAAAAGATATCAGCGGTATTTTATTTGCATGATGAATATGAAAAGTCTTCCTGTATGACAAAATCAAATTGACTAATACTAATTAGCAATATATAATATAGACAAAACGAAAATGACATGAACGGAGGAACAATGAAGTGGAGAAGGTTATAACACTTGAGGAAGCATTAAAAAGAATTGAAGAATTAGAAAATGAAAACGCCGAGTTACGCGAAGAACTGGAATATTATAAAAATCGTAAATTAAGTGGAAGGCAGAAGCACAATGCAAAATGGATGGCAATCTACAATGATTTTGTTGATTGCTATGAGAACGGCATGGCTATGATAGAGATTGCAAAACGAAATAATGTCAGCGAGAGGACGATATACAGGTATAAGGCGTATTATGACAAGATGAGGAACACAAAGGAGAATGTGATAGAGTAATTGAAGAAATTAATAGTAAAAAACATATTGCTGGCGTCAGCAATATGTTCATAAGAGGAGGAAATTTGAATGGAAAAGAGAATAATTGAATTGTACAGAAGAAAATTTGATGATATCCGACATGAAGCGGATGGCATTGAGTATTGGTATGCACGAGAATTAATGACATTATTGGACTATATTCAATGGAGAAATTTCGAAAATGTTGTAAAAAAGGGAATGCTTTCTTGTAAAAATAACGGAATTAGTGTGGAAGACCATTTTGCTGGCGTCAGCAAAATGGTCACATTGGGAAGTGGAGCCAATAGAGAAGTTGAGGATTATATGCTTACCCGTTATGCATGTTATCTTATTGCTGAAAATGGAGATCCACGAAAGGAGCAGATAGCTTTTGCACAAAGCTATTTTGCGGTTCAGACTAGAAAACAGGAATTGATTGAAGAAAGAATTTCTTATATCGAAAGAACAGAGGCAAGAGGAAAATTAAGGGAATCGGAAAAAAGATTGTCTCAAAATATATATGAGCGTGGAGTAGATGATGCTGGATTTGGTCGGATTCGGTCTAAAGGAGATCAGGCTTTATTTGGTGGATTTACCACGAAACAGATGAAAGACCGTTTGGGAGTACAGGACAAAAGACCACTTGCGGATTTCCTGCCAACACTTACCATTGCCGCAAAAAATCTTGCAACTGAAATGACAAATTATAATGTTGAAGAAAAGGATCTGCAAGGAGAATCTGCAATCACTGTTGAACATGTGGAAAATAATACTTCTGTTAGGGACATGCTTGGACAAAGAGGAATTAAACCGGAAGATTTACCAGCATCGGAAGATATTAAGAAACTGGAACGCAGGGTAAAGCGAGAAGAGAAAAAGCTTGCAGAGCAGTCTGGAAAGTTGACAAATGAATAATACAGGAGTGTGAGACTATTGAAGAAGAAAACAAAGCATATAGTTACAATTGAACTGGAGGATAATAAAGTGAAAAATATTGTAAAAGACACAATTCACGCGAATGGAATAGATATTGGAATATATACATAGGATTTTCAAAATGAATTTATATCATTGACGGATATTGCACGCTATAAAAGTGATGAAGCAAAGGATGTAATTAAAAATTGGATGAGAAGCAAAGACACAATAGAGTTTCTTGGTTTATGGGAAAAATTACATAATAATAACTTTAAAGGGGTCGAATTCGACTCCTTTAGAAATCAGGCGGGATCTAATGCATTTACAATGTCACCTACAAAATGGATAGAGACTACTGGGGCAATAGGAATCGTATGTAAATCCGGACGTTATGGTGGCACTTATGCACATTCAGATATTGCATTTGAATTTGCATCATGGATTTCAGCAGAATTTAAACTTTATATAATCATGGATTATAAAAGGCTGAAAGCAGATGAAAATAGCCGCTTTTCATTAAATTGGAATCTAAACAGTGAAATATCAAAATTGAATTATAAAATACATACAGATGCAATCAAAGAAAATTTGATACCACCGGAATTGACACCAGCACAAATCAGTTTTACATATGCAAATGAAGCTGATATGCTAAATGTGGTTCTATTTGGCAGAACAACCGCCGGAAGCATATTTGCCACGCGGAATTTCTTATCCTAGACGAGGTTCACACCCACGCAGAAGATCAGGATAGAGCCGATGAGGGAGAGATCGGTAATGGCGGCATCTGTCATGACCGGTGCAATCAGTCTTGCCAACAGCGTGACCGCACCCTCGAACAGAGGGTCTTTGGCATTGCCTGTTTTTTTCTTTGGTAAAAAATCTGTTGAATACAGTGCCGGCGATCCTGCTGGCGGATGAGCCTACCGGCGCCTTGGACCAGACCAGCGGCAAGGAGGTACTGAAGCTGTTCCGGGAATTAAACGACATGGGCAACACGATCGTAATGATCACACATGATCTGGGAGTGGCACAGTCCGCGAAGCGTATCGTAAGAATTGTAGACGGACAGCTGTATGAGTAAATTAAATACTTTTTGCAACAAGCACAATTCCTGAGAGAATGAGCAGGAGAATCACGATTTTGCGGATGAGCTTTTCATCCATCAGGTCGCTGCTCTTCAGGCCAAGGAATAATCCCAACAGCATTAGGGGAATCAGGAGTATCGCCTGCCGGATCGTCTCGAACCGGATCAGTCCCAAAGCACTGTACAGGCAGATGCGAAAGGTGCTTTCTACAGCAAATACTGCGCTGATATTAGCTTTGAAGGCATCATTATCTTCACAGACGCTTGTCATATAAACGGCCAGCAGAGCGCCGACACCAAACAGCCCGCTGAGTAATCCGGCGGAGAGTCCTACTATTACGGTGAATAGAGGAGAGACTTTTTTCGGGGAAAAGGTCTCTTCATTTTTTGCCCCTTTTTGTTGAAACCACATCTGGATTCCAATGCCTATGACCACAATACCGAAGATGATCTTAACGATATTGGCAGTGATGTATTTTAAAATAAATGCCCCCGGAATGCTGCCGGCAAGAACGAACAGCATAGGGAGGAAAAAGATACGCGGATGCAGGGAAGTTCTTTTTTTCCATACTAGGATCAGGTTCGACGGATAACCGATCAGCAGTTCCACCGGAGAAATATTAGCATTTACGATGCCGAAACTTAAAATAGAGGTGAATACCAGTGTATTGGCGAATCCGCACAGACCTTTTATGAAAAATGCTGTTAAAGTGGCTAAAATCCAGTAAATCATGAGAACCTGGCTCCTTAATCGTTCGTTTCAGCTAGAATAAAGTCTCATAGGCGCTGCCTGTGCAGGAATCATCCATAGCGCAACTTTTTTCTATAGTAAAATACACACGTGGTCAGGGCAAGCATTTTGTGAAAAAACTTGTGGGAACTTTGGGAGTGTGGTACATTGACACTAAGCAAAAGGAAAGGCAGGAAGATTCGTATGGCAGGATATTTGATCAAAGATACTACAAGAGAAGAACGGGAGCAGATCGTAGCGGAATCCTTAGGATATATGGAAGCAAATTGTGACGGCTGTTCGTCCGGACTGGCAGAGATGTATCAGGCATACATCGATGGGGAGAAGGAGCTTCGGGACATTAATATGGAGTTTCATGCAGGATATGTCTCGGGGGAGGAAGTACCGGGGAGAAGATCCTGCCCGATGTAAGGATAGTAAGCATAAAGTTTCGTAATTTGCAAAAACTCTTTCTATAAGGGAGAAACCGGAAAAGAGGGATGCAGATGCGGAAGGATCTTATAATTATAGTAAATCTGGAAAATGGAAAAGCACAGTTGGAATTCAAGCTGCCGGAAGAATTTTTGACGGAGCGGCGGGAGACTGAGATGCGAATGGAAATATGGGAGACAGCAGGAGGCGGTCGCCCTATTTTTTATGGAAATTATCGGAATGTGGATCAGGATCCGATGACCGCGTTATTATTGCGGCCGCACCTGTGGAATGGGAGGAAGGATCCCTATCTCTATCAGGTGAGAGCTTGGCTGCGGTTCCCAACCGGGATCGATAGTAGTCTTTTTAAAACAGAGGATTCAGGAAAATTCCGGGATTCAGAAGATTTCGAAAATCGACGGGAAGTGTACTGGCAGCGGGACCTTGCAATTTATGACTTGCGTGTCATAGAGAAAAAGGGCATCTATTTGAACGAAGCCGAATTTCATCCACACATCGTAGAATACCGGCTGCCACCGCAACTCAGTGAGTACGGTACGCAGGACGAACAGATGGAAAGAGATCTGGAGCGGCTGGCACGGATGGGAGCCAATGCGATTCTGTTTCACAATGACGACAGGAAAAGCGAAGGACAGGAAAAGACTGGGCAGGACAATGCCGGACAGAAAAATGGGGTAAGGCAGAATCCGGGAACAGATCATTTTTACAGGTTATGCCTGAAACGAGGATTTTTGGTAAAAGACCTGTGGATAACAGACAAAAAAATCCCCATATACCGTGGATTACCCGGAGAAACTACGCAGGAGATGTTGCTTTCGGAGGACGGCAGGACGTTGACGGAGCACTATTACTATTATCAGGCGAAATGGAGTAGAGAACCGGTACTCTATCCGGCACTTTCTACCCTGCACCGGCAGGAGAACGGTCTGCTCTCCCTGACAGTCTACAGCAACCAGAAAAAAGTGGTGCTCTATGTGGACGGGGTACTTTTCCTGTTTCAGTCGGCGCAGACCGGAGGGCCGGAGTTTATTTTTGAGGATATTCCGGCAGAGAAGCTGCCGCTGCATCTGGCGGTGGAAGCCGGTAACTTAAGCACTTCTTTGACGATAAGGTGAAAAGTTTTTTGTAGGATTCAAAACCGGTTTCACACAATTTTCACAAATGTTTCACCTTTTGATGACATTTGCCTCATATAGTAATACAAGTACACCAAATAATGATTGACACAAGTATCGGGAATTATTTGAGGTAAGCGCAAGTAACTTATATGGGAGGCAAATATGATAGAAGTAACCAATCTTACAAAAAAATACGGAGACCATATAGCCGTAGATCATCTTTCTTTCCGCGTGGAAAAGGGACAGATCTACGGTTTTTTAGGTCCTAACGGTGCAGGCAAGTCGACGACCATGAACATCATCACGGGTTATCTGGCAGCCACGGAGGGTACTGTGACGATCGATGGCAAAGATGTCCAAAAAGATCCGGAGGAGGCAAAGCGTGCCATCGGTTATCTGCCGGAGCTTCCGCCGCTGTATGTTGACATGACTGTCAGAGAATACCTGGATTTCGTGGCAGAACTGAAAAAAGTGCCGAAAAAAGAGCGGAAGCAGCAGATTGATGAGGTCATGGAAATGACACAGATCACCGATATGCAGCAGCGTCTGATCAGGAATCTGTCAAAAGGTTACAGGCAGAGAGTCGGACTGGCGCAGGCAATCCTTGGCTACCCTGAGGTTATCATTCTGGATGAGCCCACGGTAGGTCTGGATCCGAAACAGATCATCGAGATCCGTGATCTGATTCGCAAGCTGGGGGAGAATCATACCGTGATCCTCAGCTCCCATATTCTGTCGGAGGTCAGTGCGGTCTGCGACCATATTATGATCATAGCCCACGGTAAGCTGGTAGCCAGTGATTCTCCGGAGAATCTGCAGAAGCTTATGAGTGGTTCCATGGAACTGGATCTGGAGGTAAAGGGAAGCATCGCTGCGGTGAAGAGTGCATTGCAGGAGATCTCACAGATCGACCGGATCGAAGAGAACACGGAGGCATCCAAAAATATTGCAAAGCTGAAAGTGATCTCCAAAGAGAATGCAGATATCAGAGAGCAGGTATTTTATGCACTGGCAGATGCAAAGCTGCCTATTTTAGAGATGACCCATGCGGAGAAGTCTCTGGAAGACATCTTCCTGGAACTGACCGAGGATGTAGCACCCACACAGCCGGAGAAGCACAAACTATTCTCAAAAAGAAAAAGGCCGGAAATGTCAGATGCTGCCGCACAGCAGACAGAAGCTTCGGAAGAGGAAGCACAGCCCGGAGAAGAGAAAAAAGAAACTGTAACTACAAAGGAGGCGGAATCATATGCTAGCCATTTATAAGAGAGAATTGAAATCCTATTTCCGTTCCTTTATCGGATTTTTATTTATTGCAGTCACCCTGTTTTTTCTGGGACTGTATTTCAGCGTTTATAACCTGATGAACGGATATCCTTATTTTGCGTATGTGGTATCCAGCGTTACCTTTTTATTCATGCTGACCGTGCCGATCCTGACCATGCGTATCCTGGCGGAGGAAAAGCGGAGCAAGACGGATCAGCTGATCCTGACGGCACCGGTGTCCGTAGGCGGCATCGTTATGGGAAAATTTCTGGCGCTGTTAACTATATTTGCCATTCCCGTAGCGATCATCTGCTTTTACCCGCTGATCATGGCGCAGTACGGCAGTGTTCCCATGGGAGAGGCTTACCTGTCGATCCTGGCATATTTCCTTTTCGGAATGACCGCCATTACCATCGGTCTGTTCCTGTCCTCCCTGACGGAGAGCCAGGTCATTGCAGCAGTACTTACTTTTTTAGTATTGTTCCTGGGATATATGATGGATTCCGTCTGCTCCATTATTTCCAGCACCGGCAATCTGTTGACAAAGCTGCTGCGTTGCTTTGACCTTTACACACCATTTTCCAACCTGTTAAATGGCACACTGGATGTATCTTCTATCGTATATTATGCATCCGTTACGGCATTGGTCCTGTTCCTGACGGTACAGTCCATTCAGAAACGCCGATACAGCATGTCCGTGAAGAACTTAAGCTTCAGTGCTTACAGTACCGGTATGATCGCTGTAGCTGTAGCGCTGGTAGTAGTCGTTAATATTATCATGGGCGAGATGCCTTCCGGCTGGACAGCAATCGACATGACCAGCCAGAAGCTGTATTCCCTGACAGATCAGACCATCGACTATGTGAAAAATATGCAGGATGATGTGACAATCTATGTGTTGGTAAATCAGGACAATCAGGATACCACACTGGGGCAGACTTTGCAGAGATACGATGATCTGTCGGATCATATCACCGTGGAATATGTGGATCCCACCGTTAACCCGATGTTCTATACCCAGTACACCACCGGCAACATCAGCACGAACAGCCTGATCGTGGTCAGCGACAAGCGCAGCAAGGTCATTGATTACAACGATGTCTATGAGTCTTCTTATGATTTTGACTATTCGACGTACAGTTATAACACCACGACCACCGGTTATGATGGCGAAGGACAGGTCACCAGTGCGCTGGATTATGTGTTAAATGATGATATGCCCAAGGTATATATGACAATAGGACATAATGAACTGAGTTTAAGCAACACTTTTACATCCGCACTGAACAAGGAAAATGTGGATTATGAGACCGTGAATCTGATGGATCTGGATGCTATCCCCGACGATGCGGCCTGTCTGTTCATTAACGGTGCCACCAGCGATTTCTCTTCCGATGATAAGGATAAGGTGATCGACTATCTGAACAACGGTGGAAAAGTCATCCTGGTAACCGGTTATACCGATGAGGAGACACCCAATATAGATGCTATCTTAAGCTACATGAATCTGAGCATTGCCAAAGGACTGGTAGTGGAGAATGATTCCAACGGCTACTACAGAAGTCCGTATTATATACTGCCGACACAGAGCTCTGACAGCTATACCTCCGGAACCTACGGAAAATATCTGTTCCTGCCGTATTCTCAGGGTATCATTGTCCCGGAGGAAGTAAGTACTGACGAGACAGCCACCGGCGATATCACTTATGATGTATTCCTGAGCACCTCCGACAGCTCTTTTGCAAAACAGGATGTCAACAATACACAGGATTTTTCACAGGGTGAAAATGATGTGAATGGTCCCTTCGCATTAGGTGTTGAGGCAGTAAAGACTTTGGATGATGGGGATGCGACACTGGTCGTGTACGGTTGCGAGCAGCTGTTCACGGATGATGCAAATTCTGTTGTCAGCGGTGCGAACCTGACCCTGTTCACCAATACATTCAGTGGAATGGCAGATCATGAGACCTCGGTATCTATTCCGGTAAAAAGCTATGAGGTCTCTAATCTGGTAGTGGATTCCGCACAGATTCTGCTGCTTGGGCTGCTGGTTACCGTGATACTTCCTGTCGGCTGTATGATCGCTGGATTCGTGATCTGGTTTGGCAGACGGAAGAGATAAAAACGCTTGCTGCAAAACAGGGCAATAAGCATAAGGACAGAAAACGAAGACAGAAAGGTCAGAGTGTTATTATGAAAAAGAAACAAAGACAGATGATTGGGATGCTGCTGGCACTGGTAGTGCTGGCGGCAGCATTCCTGGGCATCCGACAGTATAATAAAAATGCATCGTCTGCGACTTCCACCACCGAGGATACACAGGAGACGGTGCTGGATGTGAACTCCGATGATATTACCAGCTTCTGCTATGTATATGAGGGAGAGACCTATGCCTTTGAAAAAAAGGATGAAACATGGTACTATACGGACGATCATTCCCTGAATCTGAACCAGGACCGGATCAAGGCGATGATCCTGAAGGTGGCACCGTTAAAGGCAGATCAGGTGATTGAAAATGTGACGGATATGTCACAGTATGGACTGGCGGATCCGGAGCGTACCATTCAGTACGAGACTGCAGATCGCAGCGTGATCATTAACGTCGGTAATCTGAATTCCATGACCAGCCAGTATTACGTCGCATTTCCCTATGAAATGAAAGTGTATGTCGTGGCCACCAACGTGGTGACCGGATTCAATTATACACTGGAGGATCTGGTGGAGGTGGAGGAGACTGCTGAAGAGACAGAAAGCACCGAAGCTACAGATACTACGATAACGGAAAGCGAGACAACGGAAACTGCGACGGAGACCGAGAATGTCGAGGCTGAAACCGCAGAAAGTGAAACAGTGGCAACAGAAACTACGGAAACCGTGGAAGCCAAATAAGTATCACAAATAATAAAGACTGCCCCTGCAAAAGAGGCAGTCTTCACTATTGTTAGGGATTCTCACCACGAATGACAATGATGTCATTTAATTTCAACATCGTATCTTTTTGAGGCAGAATGGACAGATCTTCCCGCAGAATGAGGAAGATCGTAACCTGTTCTGCCTCTTCCATTTCTTCCACGGATTTGCCCGCAAAGCGTTTATCTACGAAGATCTCGGCGATCTCATGAATATCTGCCGCTTTAATATTAGAGAGACTGCTTTTGCGCTGGTACTGTTCCACGAAACCGGCACTGATGATACCGGTGGGGATAGCCACAGCACCGACACCGAGATAGGCGATACAGATCGCCATGATCCGGCCGAGTGTGGTGATGGGATAGATGTCTCCGTAGCCTACGGTGAGCAGCGTTGACATGCTCCACCAGATGCCGCTGAAGGCATTGCGGAATACTTCCGGCTGGGAATCATGTTCCACGCTGTACATGCACAGACTGCTGGCGAGCATCAGGATCAGTACGATGAACACGGAGGAAATGATCTGATTGCGTTTTTCATACAATACCGTAGTGATGACATTGAAGGAATCATACCGTGCATTCAGGCGGAACAAATGGAAGATCCTCGCCACCCGCAGCATCCGGAAGATGACCATGCCGGACAGGAAGAAAAAGGGTAAAATTGTCAGCAGGTCGATAATGCCGTCGAAGGAGATCAGAAACCGCAGCCGGGAGCGGAGCTCGCTTTTATCAGGATATAGATAGTCCGCAGTCCAGATCCGCAGAATATATTCCACACAGAAGATCAGAATAGTGATAACCTCGATCACGTGAAATACCGGAAATAAAAAAGCAAGCTCATCAAAGGTTTGCAGAAAAGTCACCAGAATATTTGCACAGATAACGATAGCAATAAAAATATCAAAGAGCCGGCTCAGACGGTTACTTTTGTCACCGATCTGGATGATGTTAAATACTTTTTTCTTCATGTTGAATCCTCGATGTTTTTTGGAGCAGCGCCAGTGAATGCCTGTGATTCCATCATACGGAGGTGGAAGAGGAAAGTCAAGAAATGCGGTGACAGAATCCGTCAACTTTCTTAAAACAGTCATATATTATAGTAAATCCAAATACAATGAAAGGATACAAAAATATATGGCTAGATTTACGAACCAGGCACAGCTTCGCTATGGAAATGAGATTACAAACTCCAATATAGCAGTGGGTGAGATCACGGAGGTATTGTCTGCAACCAAGACAGCAGTGCGGGATACCTACGGGCAGAATGAAAATGTGACGTATGTGATCAGCATTGTGAACTCAGGCACTACAGCATTTAATGGAATTACAGTAACGGATAATCTGGGAGAGTATTTGTTTAATACCAGAGAACTGACACCTCTGACGTATATTCCGGGGACCGTAAAATACTATGCAAACGGAATTTTACAGGCAACACCGGCTGTAACGGCAGGCCCTCCTCTGACAATCACGGGAATTACCGTGCCTGCGGGAGGTAATGTGACACTTACCTATGAGGCTGAGGTGAACTCTTATGCACCGCTGGCAGCAGAGGCTTCCATTACGAATACGGCGACGATTGCCGGGGCAGGGGTCACTCCTGTTACTGTGAGCGAGACAGTAAATGCGGCAAGCGGACCGCTTCTTACGATCACAAAGTCCGTCAGTCCCGTACCCGTGACAGAGAATGGAACATTGACGTATACGTTCCTGATACAGAATCTGGGGAATACGGCAGCAGATGCAGCTACCGGTGTCGTGATCACAGATACCTTTAATCCCGTATTGGAGAATCTGACTGTGAATTTTAATGGAACTGCATGGGCAGAGGGAACAAACTATACGTATGATACGACTACCGGATTATTTACCGGAACTGCAGGAGGTATTACTGTACCCGCAGCGACTTACACCCAGGATCCCGTTACAGGAGCGTGGGGGATCAACCCCGGCGTCAGCACGCTGGTGATCTCCGGAACTGTATAAGGGCTGCCGCGCTCCTAAGGCTGGCGCCATGCAACCCATTCGCAGTCACTGCGTGACTTGCTCATGGACGGCTGTCGCCGTATAAATCTAAAATAAAAAGTCACTGGAAGTACATAAATGTCCTCCCAGTGACTTTTTATTTTATCCTTGCATGGCTTGTAGCTTAGCCAAAGTATCTCTTTAACAGACCCTCAAATGCCTTACCATGTCTTGCCTCGTCACGAGCCATTTCGTGTACGGTGTCATGGATAGCATCCAGGTTCAGAGCCTTGGCTCTCTTAGCCAGATCAAACTTACCTGCGGTAGCACCGTTCTCGGCATCTACTCTCATCTCCAGATTCTTCTTGGTGGAATCGGTTACGACTTCACCTAACAGCTCAGCGAATTTTGCAGCATGCTCAGCTTCTTCGTAAGCAGCCTTCTCCCAGTACAGACCGATCTCGGGATAACCTTCTCTGTGAGCTACTCTTGCCATTGCCAGATACATACCAACCTCAGAGCATTCGCCCTGGAAGTTCGCACGCAGATCAGCAATGATATCCTCGGGAGCACCCTTTGCTACACCTACTACATGCTCAGCAGCCCAGGTCTTGCCTTCCTCCTGCTTGGTGAACTTGGAAGCGGGAGCGTGACAGATGGGGCACTCTGCGGGAGCCGCATCACCTTCATAAACATAACCACATACCTGACATACATACTTTGCCATAATTTTTTCTCCTTTTCTCTAATGAAATGTTTTGTTTTCAGTTTTCTCTTTTTGCGTGTGCTTTATAAGCACAAATATATTATGGAACGAAGCCAGTTTTCATTCAGAAAACTAGGACTCCGTAGCAACCCTGGTACAGGCGGGACAAGAGCCGTAGAAATAAGTGACATGTCCCCGGATCCGGCCGTCAAATCTCTCTCCGGCTGTCTCCATGATGGAATCAATACTATCCATGTCCAGATCAATGACGCTTCCGCATTCCGTACACACGAAATGATAATGTTCGGAAGTATCAGCATCAAAATGGTCAACACCGTCACCGACCCGGAGTCGTAAAATCTCTCCCATGTCCGACAACAGAGTCAGATTACGATAGACGGTACCGAGACTTAAGTTCGGATCCTGCTGCTTCAGATTAGAATAGATCACATCAGCGGTAGGGTGATCCTTGCGTCCCATGAGAAAGGATTTGATCATTTCCCGTTGTCTGCTTCGTTTCAGTGCCATGATAAGCCCCTTTCTCAATAATAGTAATGATTACTGTTTCTTATAAGCTTATTATACATGATGCGAGAATAATGTCAACAGAAAAATGAAAAAATTTTGTTTATATTTTTTTAATGATATTCTTGCTTCCTTTATACACAGAAGGTGGGAATCATGCTATAATGAGCGAAAGTAAAGTATAAAATATAAATTATTCACGTGCAGGTTGCTGAAAGGCAAGAGTAATATGAAATTTAAAACAAGACTTCGTGTAACATTTATAAGTATTATATTACTTCCGTTATTGTTGACGATCATGGCTTTTGTAATGATTGCTATTTACCTGATGAATTACTCTCAGGGTCTCAGCCTGACGGATATTGATTATTCCATGATGTCGGAGAATTTCAGGGAATTCACCAACACCACGGATCAGGCGTATTATGTGCTGCTGGACCAGGCGAAGGAAGACAGTAGCAGGCTGGAAGATAAAGAATATCTGGCTCATATCAATGAGGAGGTATCGCGGAAGTCTACTTATATTATAGTGAGAAAGGGTGACGGACTATACTATGCGGGCAATGAAGATGCCGCACAGAAGATTTTTGAAAAACTGCCTGCCTACGGTGAAGAGAATCTGTCGGATGACAGCGGATATTTCTACAATGAACTGGAGAAGTATGTAAAACAGATTGATTTCACCTTCCGGGATGGAACACCGGGCAGCGTATTTATCGTCACGAAGGTCAATTCGCTGATCTCGAGACATCTGCTGATTGATATGTTCGTGGCTATCATAGTGATTCTGATCTTCACCAGCCTGATGCTGACCCAGTGGATCCACAAGGGCGTATTTGAGCCCATCAATGAGTTGAACGTGGCAATGCGCAAGATCAAGGAAGGCAACTTTGATTATGTTCTGGAGACGGATGCCAAGGGGGAGATCGGTGATCTCTACCGCAATTACGAGGATATGCGTCTGCGGCTGAAGGAATCCACAGAAGAGAACATTCAGCATGAGAAGCAGAACAAAGAGCTGGTCAGCAATATTTCCCATGATCTGAAGACCCCTATCACAGCTATTAAGGGTTATGTGGAAGGAATCATGGACGGCGTGGCAGACACACCGGAGAAGATGGACAAATACATCAAGACCATCTACAATAAAGCCATTGATATGGATCGTCTGATCAACGAGCTGACCACTTATTCCGGAATTGATAATAACCGGATCCCGTACAATTTCCACCGGATCAACGTGGCGGATTATTTCGGCGACTGTGTGGAAGAAGTCGGACTGGATTTGGAGCAGCGGGGTATCAAGCTGAACTATTCGAATCTGGTATCTCCTGACACAGTTGTCATCGCGGATCCGGAGCAGATGAAGAAGGTCATCAATAATATTATCAGTAACAGCGTAAAATATATGGACAAGCCTGACGGGCATATTGATATCCGTATTCTTGACGAAGTGGATTCCATCCGGGTAGAGATCGAGGACAACGGCAAGGGAATCGCACAGAAGGATCTGCAGAAGATCTTCGAGAGGTTCTACCGCACGGATGCTTCGCGCAATTCCGCCCAGGGCGGCAGTGGCATCGGATTATCCATTGTTAAAAAAATTGTTGAGGATCATGGCGGTTATGTATGGGCGACAGCCAAAGAAGGGGAAGGAACCTGTATGCATTTTGTATTGAGAAAATATATTGAGCTGCAGCCGGGTGGAACCAAGTAATGAATAAGGGAATGAAACAGAAATGGCATGATCATCGATAATACAAGGACATTCTGTAAATGGAGGATAAATAATGAGTAAGATTTTAATTATTGAAGATGAAGTAGCAATTGCAGATCTTGAGAAGGATTATCTGGAGCTCAGTGATTTCAAGGTCGATATCTGCAATACCGGCGATGAGGGACTGAAGACCGCACTGGCAGGCGATTATGATCTGATCATTCTGGACCTGATGCTGCCCGGCATGGACGGCTTCGAAGTATGTAAGAAGATCCGCGAGGAGAAAAATATTCCCATTCTCATGGTATCTGCGAAGAAGGACGACATTGATAAGATCCGCGGCTTAGGGCTGGGTGCGGATGACTATATGACCAAACCTTTCAGCCCCAGTGAACTGGTAGCCCGCGTGAAGGCGCACATGGCCCGTTATGAGAGACTGGTGGGAACCAACCAGAAGCAGCAGAATGATATCGTGGAGATCCGTGGTATCCGTATTGATAAGACTGCCAGACGTGTCTATGTGGACGGTGTGGAGAAGACGTTTACGACCAAAGAGTTCGATCTGCTGACGTTCCTGGCGGAGCATCCGAACCATGTATTTACCAAAGAAGAATTGTTCCGTGAGATCTGGGATATGGATTCTATCGGTGATATTGCCACCGTTACCGTGCACATCAAGAAGATCCGTGAGAAAATTGAAAAAGATACTGCAAAACCTCAGTATATCGAGACCATCTGGGGTGTGGGCTACCGATTTAAAGTATAAAAGAAGAAAAATAAGATCAGAAGAGAACTCCTATGATGGATTCGGCAACAAACTGTCTCCAATAGGAGTTTTTTATCTAAAAGTGTGTTATAATCATAACATTGCGGATTGCACCCGTGAAATTTGATTAGCGATTCCACTGATGAGATAAAGCATCGGCGGAATGGAGTGTGTTATGAACAGTAAAAAAATAATACAGTTGTCTACGACACAGAAGATCATGCTTAGCTTTCTGTGTGCCATATTAGTGGGTAGCTTCCTGCTGGCATTACCCATCAGTTCAGCTACCGGAGAAGCGGTTCCTTATATAGATGCTTTATTTACGGCTACCACATCCATATGTGTGACCGGTCTGGTGACGGTTCCCACATATTCCACCTGGAGCGTCTGGGGACAGATCGTGATCCTGTTTCTGATCCAGTTGGGAGGTCTGGGAGTCATTACGGTCATGTACGGTGTGATGATGGGACTGCACAGACGACTGGGACTGGGTAACCGGTGGATGCTGCAGGATGTATTTAATCTGAATAATATCTCCGGAATCGTGAAATTCCTCCGCAAGGTTCTCATAGGTACTCTGGTGGTGGAGGGATGCGGAGCTCTTTTGTACATGACAATATTTGTGCCGGGATACGGACTCAGAGGCATATGGATTTCGATTTTTAATGCCGTATCTGCCTTCTGCAACGCAGGAATGGATATTATGGCGGAAGACAGTCTGTGCGGCTATGTATTTCAGCCCATGGTCAATCTGGTCACGATGTTGTTGATCATATTGGGAGGTTTGGGCTATATCGTCTGGTGGGATGTACTGCGGGTTTTGAAAAATATCCGGAGCCAGAAGCTGAAATGTTTCCGACTGCTGACACTGCACAGTAAAATAGCACTCACGGTGACAGGAATACTTATTGTAGTGGGAGCGGCGGCATTTTATATTTTTGAATACAATAATCCTCTGACGATGCAGGATTACACGGTGCCGCAACGGATCTGGGCATCCCTGTTCCAGGCAGTAACTACGCGAACCGCAGGTTTTGCCACGATTCCACAAGAGGATCTGACCAATACCTCTGCGATCATTTCGGTGCTTTTGATGCTGATCGGCGGCTCTCCGGTGGGAACCGCAGGAGGAATGAAGACAGTTACGATCGCAGTGCTGCTGGTATCTATGTTTGCCACCATAGGTAATAAGGGGGATGCGGAGCTTTTTGGGAGAAATATTCCGAAGCAGGCGGTGAATAAATCGGTAGCGGTTGTAGGTATGTTTTTTATCATTGCGTCGTTGTCCACAGTTCTTTTATCTGCAGTGACAGACGCGGCTGTAATCGATATTGTGTATGAAACAGTCAGTGCCACAGCTACTGTGGGATTAAGCAGGAACCTGACTTCCATGCTGAATCTTTGGGGAAAACTGATTATTATCGTGACCATGTATCTGGGAAGAGTCGGCCCCATATCGCTGGTAGTGGCATTCAGCACGCAGAAAAAGAACAAAAATATTGTGAAGAACCCGACAGAAGAGATCAGCGTCGGATAAAGCAGATTGAAGCAACAGGAAGGAAGAGACTATGGGAATCAATCAGACCTATGCAGTATTTGGACTTGGAAGATATGGAAGAGGTGTGGCGAAGGAGTTGGCAGAGAACGGCGCAGAGGTGGTAGCGGTGGACAACAGAGAGGCAGTTGTCAATGCGGCAATTTCAGAGATTCCATACTGTAAATGTGCGGATGTTACAGATCCGGAAGCGTTGAGACAGATCGGTATTGCGAATATTGATGTGGTCATCGTGACCATGGCAAATCATCTGGAAGCCAGTGTTATGGCAACCATGCTGTGTAAAGAATTGGGCGTAAAGACCGTTATCACCAAATGCGCCACTGAGATAAACTGCAAGATCCTTACGAAAGTAGGAGCAGACCGTGTAGTATTCCCAGAGAGTGAGTCAGGGATCCATCTGGCCAAAAATCTGTTAAGCTCCGGTTTCATGGACATTATCGAATTGTCCCAGGATGTGTCTATGGTGGAAATGGAAGTCAAACAGCAGTGGATCGGCAAGAATCTGATCGAGCTGAATCTGCGGAAAAAATATTCCATTAACGTGGTGGCGATCATCGAAGGAAAAAATGTAAATACCAATATCGATCCGGAAGTACCTCTGACACAGGATATGCGTCTGATCGTTATTGCCAACCGGGCAAAATTAAATAAACTGAAATAGAATAGCTTCGAGCTATAAAAAAGTGAAACTTCTGACGGTGCACTTGAGCACAAGACAGAATGTTTCACTTTTTTTATACAGTGCAACCATCTGGAAAGCTGTAAACAGGTGATCAGTTATCTGCCTGGAAAGTCTTTTCGTTAAAGGCTCCCTGCTGCTTGGCAACGATGGTGGTACATACGGCATCACCGGTGATATTGACAGCGGTACGCAGCATATCCAGGATACGGTCGATACCCATGATCAGTGCAATGCCTTCGGTAGGCAGTCCCACGGAGGTCAGTACCATGGACAGGGTGACCAGACCGACACTGGGGACACCGGCAGTACCGATGGAAGCGATCGTCGCGGTGGCAATGACAGTAGCAATGGCAGCCGGGGTCAGAGGAATACCGTAAGCCTGTGCGATGAAAACAACTGCTACGCCCTGCATAATGGAAGTACCGTCCATGTTAATGGTGGCACCCAGAGGAATCGTAAAGGACGAAATCTGTTTGGAGACACCGATTTTTTTATACAGAGTGTCGATAGACAGAGGGATCGTCGCATTACTGGTGGAAGTGGAGAAGGCAAAGGTCATAACCGGGAAGAACTTTTTAATGAACTTAAAAGGATTCAAGCGGGTGAACACAAACAGCATGACCTGATATACCACGAAACACTGTACTGCCAGCGCCAGGATTACGCTTCCCATATATTTCAGCATAGGTACAAAAGCGTCGAAGCCGATGCCTGCGAAGGTCTTGGCAATCAGGCAGAAGACACCGACAGGGGCAGCTTTCATGACTGCAATCGTCATTTCCATCATAATGTCATTGAACTGACTGAAAAAGTTCGCCACAGTGGAGACCCGGTTGCCCATGGCAGCCAGAAGAATACCGACAAATAAAGCAAAGAAGATGATCGGCAGCATATCTCCGGCGGACAGAGAGGTAAAAATATTTTTCGGAATAATATTCAACAACGTCTCCGCAAAATCTACCTGGGTGGTCGCAACTTCGGTGGCATCCTCCGGCAACGCAATATTTAAGCCAACGCCGGGATTGATCAGACTGGCAATACCCAGTGCCACGCAGATCGCCAAAGCAGTGGTGCACAGATAGAACAGGATCGTTTTCACACCCACAGTTCCTAATGTTTTCGTATCACCGATGGCCATGGCGCCGCAGACGAGGGAGCAGAATACCAGAGGGACCACCAGCATCTGCATCAGGCGGATAAAACCATTTCCCAGTACATAGAGAATACCGTTGATCAGAATCGTATCTCTGAAGTACCCTTCCGGCATATAATAATGGATCAGCACACCACATACCGCACCGGTTAAAAGGGCGATAAAGATTTTGGTGGACAGCCCGAGTTTTTTCTTTTCTTTTTCGTGTTTTTCCACTATTCCAGTCCTCCGGTTTCTTTCATGTAGGAAGCCAATGTCTCTCTCCAGCCACTGGGTTCTTTGATGCCGGTGAGACGCAGCATCATATTATCCAGTACGGAATATTTCTCCGGGGTGCCGTCTTTTACTGTGACGGTAAGCCGATCTTCTTTTCCGGCAAGACGCAGGATCTCTTTCGCAAATTCCAGGCGTGTGCAGGAACCGCCGCTGCATACGGCGTGATAGATACCGTAGTGGTCGTTGTCGATGAAGAATTTCACCACCCGGGCAAGCTCAGCGGCAGAAGTGGGAACGGCGCGGTCATTGTTCCATAATTCCATGGTGGATACTTTGGGATCTGCGGCAGCTTCCAGTACTTCATTCAAAAAGTCTTTGCCGATGCCGTAGATCCAGGAACTGCGGATAATGACATAGCGGGTCATCAGCTGGATGACGAATTTCTCTCCGGCATATTTGGATTTCGCAAACAGCCCCACGGGATTTACATCATCGAACTCATTATAGGGTGTGTCGGATGCGCTGGAAAATACATCATCCGTAGAGATCTGTATGAGTTTTGCCTGAATGCTCTCCGCAGACTGCGCCAGATTTCTCGCACCTACGGCGTTTACCTTGTAAGCCATATCTGTCTCCGACTGCGCTGCACCGGCGGAAGGATGATATCCTGCACAGTTGATGACGACATCGGGACGATTCCGGTGCATGAACAGGGAAACTGCATGTTCATCCGTGATATCCAGCTCATCCTTATCAGTTTCGTATAATTCATATTCCATCATGTCTAACAACCTGATCAACGCCTGCCCCATGTGACCGAGGGAACCGACGATCCATATTTTTTTCATTGTGATATAACCTCCTGCAATTTGTGTGTAACTGAGAACAGTATAACAAGTATATCATAAGAAAGATTCCCTGGAAAAGGGAAAATTAAAAAGTGAGAGAAACTCCATAAAAATGATATTAACAGGGAGAAAAGGATTTGCTATACTAACCACAGAGAGCAGAATCCGAAGGAAAAGCTCAGGATATATTTGACAGACAGAATCTGGAAAGGCAGGGAGTTTATATGGCAAAATTACGTCTGGGTGCATTGGAAGCCGGCGGTACAAAAATGGTCTGCGCTATTGGGGATGAGAATGGTACAATTTATGAACAGGTATCGATTCCTACAACTACGCCTAAGGAGACGATTCCTAAGATGATCACTTATTTTCGGGACAAGGGGATCGATGCATTGGGAATTGCCTGTTTTGGACCCATTGAGCTGGACAGAGATTCCGAAAAATACGGTTATATCACAACCACGCCAAAGCTGGCCTGGAGGGACTGCAATATTGTGGGGCAGATGCAGGAGGCACTTCATTGTCCCGTGGGATTCGATACGGATGTGAATGGTTCTGTCCTCGGCGAAGTGACCTTCGGACAGGCACAAGGGAAAAAGTGTGTCATGTATCTGACCATCGGCACCGGTGTCGGCGGTGGTATTTATAGTAACGGAGAGCTGCATCACGGAATGCTCCATCCGGAGACCGGACATGTGCTGATCACAAAGCGGACCGCAGATACTTATGCCGGAAGATGTCCTTATCATAAGAATTGTCTGGAAGGTCTGGCAGCAGGCCCTGCCATCGAAGAACGCTGGGGCAGGAAAGCAGTGGACCTGGCAGATTGCCCGGAAGTATGGGAGCTGGAGGCAGATTACATTGCTCAGGCACTGACCGGTTATGTCATGACGGTATCACCGGAAATGATCATTTTAGGCGGCGGTGTCATGCACCAGGAGCAGTTGTTCCCGCTTATCCGCAAGAAGCTTAAGGAATACATCAATGGCTATATCGTAACGGATGAACTTGCAGACATGGAGCATTATGTGGTGCCGGCATCTCTCCACGATGATCAGGGTATCATGGGATGCCTGGAGCTTGCCAGAAGAGCTCTTGAAAACGATCATTGATAGGGCAGCTGTTTACGATATTGTAACGGAGACATCTGATATGTCCTATGAAAGCAGCGGATAAAATGACTTACATTGGGGAAGCCGGACTGCAGGGCAACCTCTGTAACCGGCAGAGAGGTGCTCTCTAACAGATGGCAGGCATGGGTCAGCCTCAGATGCATCAGGTATTGCGTCAGAGTCAGATGAAAATGCTGCTTAAAATAGCGGGACAAATATTTTTCGGATAAATGAAATTGCTCTGCCAGGGTTTCCAACCGAAGGGGTTCCGTGTAGTTATACTGCAGATAAGTCAGTATCTCACGCTGCATCGGATCATTTCTTTTGTAGCCCATGGGGTTAATAGTTCCGCAGGAAGCAATTTTTTGGATAAGTGACAACAATAAAATACGTAATCGGAAATGTCCGCTCAATGTATTTGGAAGCTGTCTGACAGACAGGATCTCACGGATGAGAGAAATGATGTCAGGACAGCTTTTTTCGTGGGAAAGATTATGATGCAAAAGCAATTCATGGTTACGCAAGGGAAGGAGAAACTCCGTTTCCAACAGATCATCCGTCTGAAAGGAAATAAATTCCAGTGGGAACAGCAGGGTATGATAGTCTACGCCCGGAATTGCGGAACCCATAAAATGAAGCTCGCCGGGATTCACAAAGAATACGGAGCCGCCGGCCGCTTCGTATTCTTCTCCTTCAATGATGATCTTAAGAGAGCCGGAGCGGACATATATGATCTCGACCTCCGGATGCCAGTGGACAGGAATCTGAAAAAAAGCAGGCATATCATGCAGGTGATAACAGCTGAAAGGAAATTCTTTTGTTCCGTGAATGCGTTCTTCTCTTAATTCGGGGTACATAGGCAGGCCTTTCTGTGAAGTGGATCGGGGGATATTATGGTCAGATTACTATAAAAGTAGAAATAAGTCAATTTTCTGTGGTAAAAATGCAAGCTTTAGGAAAGATAAAGTAGTAATATGTAAAAATTGAAGGTACTATTCAGAATAGTATTCTGAATGGTTACAAAATGAAAATGCAAATTTATAGGAACCGCAGAAAGGATATAAAACATACGATGGAAGGACAGAATAAGTCATTATTTCAATTATTTGTACCACTGTGTCTGGAGACAATCTTTTACATGTTGTCCGGAATGGTGGATACTTTAATGCTTTCTTCTGTGGGAGATCAGGCAGTCGGAGCAGTCGGAACAGCAAATACTTATATTGGTGTGTTCATTATTATGTATTCGGTAGTTTCTATGGGAATGCTGGCTGTGATGACACAGAATATCGGTGCGGGCAGACCGGGGATCGCCTGTCAGGCAAAGACTCTGGGATTATGGTTTAATGGGATCCTGGGTGTTGTGATGTCAGTTTTTTTGTTTTTCTGTTCCGATGGGATTCTGTATGTGGTAGGTATTGCACCGGCATTGAAGGAGCCTGCCGTACAATACCTGCGGATCGTAGGAAGCGGAAGTATACTGAACGCAATGATTCCCATACTGGCAGGATATCTGCGTGCATTTGGATATACGAAACAGCCTCTGATCGCAACTGTGACAGGTAATATTTTGAACTTTATATTAAATGCCGTGTTTCTGTTTCGATTCCACCTCGGCGTGCAGGGGGTTGCATCCGCAACAGTGATCTCCAAAGTAGTGAATCTGATATTGATAGTGATCTTTGTACGGCGGCTGATCCCTGCAAAAAAATATTCGGAGAGGGTAAATTCCGGAGAGATTTTGCGGAAGATCATCCGGATCGGATTACCTTCCGCTTTGGAGAATATTATTTATAATGTAGCGATGACACTGGTGATCCGTTTTCTGAACCAGATGGATACAGAAGGAATCAATGTGGCAGCCCGCTCCTATACGGCACAGATCACAAATTTATCCTTCTGTGTGGGAAGTGCGCTTGCACAGGCGAATGCCATTATGACCGGATGGTATATGGGTGCGGGAAAATATGAAATATGTGATAAGCAGACGAAAAAATCTGCGGCGATCGGAGCGGTACTGGCGATGGGAACAGAATTTCTGTTTGCAGTCAGTGCCCCGGTCCTGATCTCTTTTTTCACGCAGGATAAAAGTATGGTAGAACTAGTGCAGAAGCTGATGGTTATTGACATTGCCCTGGAAGCCGGACGAGTCACAAATCTGGTATACGGGAATGCTCTGAAAACCAGTGGAGATGCTGTATTTCCGGTGATCCTCGGAGCTGTTTTCATGTTTTTGTGTGCAGCGGGAGGAACGTATCTGTTGGGGATACAGCTGCATCTGGCAGTAGTGGGTGCTTATATCGGTCTGACAGCAGATGAATGCAGCCGTGCGGTCGGCATGATGTTGCGCTGGCGGAGCGGAGCATGGAAGAAAAAAGGATTGATCGAAGATTGATCGAATTGCAATAACGGAATGTAGCTTTTTTATCTGCCCAAACGTATTATAAGTATAAGGCTTGGAGAGAAAGCCTCGTCAGGAAAATGCGGGAGAGGGAAGATGGAGAGAAAGACGGCAGAGGAAGTGATCCGGGAGTACTATAAGACGGTATACCGGCTGGCTTTTGCCCGGGTGGGCAGACGGGAGGATGCAGAGGAGGTCACACAGGAGGTATTTTTACGTTTTTTACATAAGGCACCGGAATTTACTTCCGAGGAGCATTGCAAGGCATGGCTGCTACGGGTGACCGTAAATTACTGCAATTCGCTGTTGCGCTCTGCCTGGAGACGGAAAGTGGGAGAACTGACAGAGGAGATTCCGTTTGAGGAAACGGAGGATTTGCTGCTCTATCGGGAATTGCAAAAACTACCGGAGAAATACCGGCAGGTCATTCATTTATTTTATTATGAAGAAATGTCGGTGGCACAGATCGCAGACTTGCTTCATAGGAAGGAATCCACGATACGGACACAACTGACAAGAGCGAGAGCAATGCTGAAGGAGGTGCTGGGTGATGACTATGCAATTTAAGGATACGTATCGGGAATGGAATGAAAAAGTACAGCCGTCCGAAGAACTGCTTTCGAGACTGCTTACAGAGGCTTCGAAAGTAACAGAGGCATCAGAAATCTCTGGGGCAGAAGCGTCAGCGAAACGACAGAAAAAGCGGAATGACAAGGTACGGGAAAACAAGATACAGGGTAAGCAGAACCATAACAGACGATGGGGCAGAGGAATTGCTGCGGCAGCAGGATTGCTGCTTGTCATAAACGTAAGTCTCCCGGTGCTGGCAGGAACCTTTCCAACGATCTATGAGCTGATGTATCTGGTATCTCCGGCTGTGGCGCAGTTCTACCAACCGATACAGCTGTCAGATGAGTATGACGGTATCCGCATGGAGGTGGTAGCGGCATACATTCATGAAGAGACAGCGGAAATTTACATTACCTTACAGGATCTGGAGGGAGACCGGTTGGACGAGACCACGGATCTCTATGACAGCTATTCCATTCATATGCCGTACAGTGCCATAGGGAACTGTGAGAAGGTGGGATATGATCCGGAGAGTGGCATACTTACTTATCTCATCACTGTGACGCAGGAGAAAGGCCGCAAGATCGAGGGAGAGAAGCTGACATTTTCCGTAGGAGGGTATCTTGGACAGAAGCAGGAATATGAAAAAATAGAGATTCCCATAGATCTGACACAGGTGGCAGAAGGCTCTTACCAATATGTTGACACTCCTGCCAGGGGAGGAACCTTGACGGGTTACAGTGGACTTACGGCAATTATGTCAGAAACCTATCCTGTGCTGGTACCGCAGCCGGCGGATCCTGATTTCCCCATAGAGGGTGTCAAGTTTACCGGCATTGGATATGTTGAGGGGAAGCTGCATATTCAATATGCGGTGGAAAATGCCTTGAATAATGACAACTATGGTTTCTTTTTCCTGCAAAATAAAGCAGGAGAGATGCTGCAGGAAGCGGGAAGCATCAGCTTCTATGAGAGAAGCGGTAAGAAACGAATGGATTACAGAGATTCTGTATTTCTGATCCCACAGGAAGAATTGCAGAATTATCGGTTATATGGGGATTTTGTGATATCGGAAGGTTTTCATGAAGGAAACTGGCAGGTGACATTTCCTATCAAAGAAATATAAAAGATATAGGATGTGCATTCTCTTGCTTTTCGTAGCTTATCATAGCATAGCGCATTTTTTATAATTAAAATATTGACAATATGAAAAAATGTGTTATAGTTCTAAATGCAAATGCAACTCATTTGCATTTAGAACAAATATATGATTAAGTATTCATTTGATAAAGAAAGTATGGAAAGGTAAGAGTCATGTCGGAAGTTATTTTAGATACTTTAATAGATAGTATAAAGCTGGTGCCATTTTTGTTCCTGACCTATCTGGCTATGGAATATCTGGAGCATAAGGCTGGCGAGAAGACCACACATATGGTGCGAAAAGCAGGTAAAATGGGACCGTTGATCGGTGGCGTGGCAGGTGTGCTGCCTCAGTGTGGATTCTCAGCAGCGGCATCCAACTTATATGCAGGCAGGGTGATCACCCTGGGAACACTGATAGCCATTTATCTGTCCACTTCTGATGAGATGCTGCCGATCCTGATTTCGGAGAAAATGGATATCCGCTTTGTACTGGGTGTGCTGGGAGCGAAAGCAGCCATTGGTGCCGTAGCCGGATTTGTGATCGATCTGTTGATCCGGGAGAGGAAGATACATCCTCATGACCACGTTCACGGGCATGAGGAAAATGATCATGAAGAGGAAGAGCACATTCATGAAATCTGTGAGCATGAGAACTGCCATTGTGAAAAGGATGGCATTTTTCTATCTGCGGTAAAGCATACGCTTCACATTACCTTTTTCATTATAGTCATTGGATTTGTTCTGAACACAGCACTGCATTTTGTGGGAGAAGATGTTCTGGCCGGACTGATCCTGAATCGTCCCGTACTGGGACCTGTGCTGGCAGGAGTGGTGGGACTGATTCCCAACTGTGCAGCATCTGTGACCATAACGCAATTGTATATCAGTGGTGTGATCAGCCTTGGAGCCATGATGTCCGGATTGCTGGTGGGCGCGGGAGTAGGACTGCTGGTGTTGTTCCGCGTGAATCCGGATAAAAAGGAAAATCTGAAAATCGTGGGAATTTTATATGTGATTGGCGTTTTAGCAGGAATTGTGATAAACTGGCTGTAGGCACAAGCAGTGCCAAAATTGAGAGCTGACTCTTTGACTGCTTGCAGGCATAAGAGGCAGATCCAATTTTGATAGGGCGACGCCCGTCCAGTGAGGGAACGCAGGGCGTTACCGAGCTGAGCAGCACTGCGGATGCCCCGGATCGCGATATAAAAGGACAGATATCTATGGAAGAACATAAATGTGAACACAATGATATTTCCTACCCTAAGGGATTGAAATGGACCAAACAGAGAAAATGCGTGTATCAGGTGCTGGAGGAAGCGACCGAACCCCTCAGCGCCGTGCAGATTTACAATCGTATTGAGAAAGAACACGAAGGCAGCGATTATGCTGTATCCACAATCTACCGGATCCTGGCAACATTTGAAGAACATGGAATGGTAGAGAAGACAACGTTCATGGGAGACGGTACCGTAGTATACGAACTGAACCGCGGGGAACATACCCATTATGCGGTCTGCCTGGAATGTCATAAGCGGATTCCGCTGCCCAGCTGCCCTTTTGCACATGTGCATTTAGAGCAGGATACCGGAGATTTCACTGTCACCGGACACAAATTAGAGCTTTATGGCTATTGCAAAAAGTGTCAGGAAGCCCGCGAAAATCACTAATTTCACCTATTATATAAAAAAATCGAAAAAAATATTTAATTTTTTTTGAAAAAGTACTTGCATTATTTAAAATCATGTGATAACATATGTCTTGTCGTTGCGGGAGACACAACAACGACAAAGAAAATGCACCGCTAGCTCAGTTGGTAGAGCACCTGACTCTTAATCAGGGTGTCCAGGGTTCGAGCCCCTGGCGGTGCACTCGAGAGAATCGTTTTTGGAGACATAGGAGCTCCGGGGACGGTTCTTTTTTTGTCCCCGGAACTAAAGAATTGCTGATAGATCAATAACCGAATTTGAAGAATATCGGATCCAGTTTGTAAACCGGTGCGCCCAGGATCTTAAGCTGCGTAGCCTGTTCTACATACGTCTTTGTTGATACATAATCAAAATGACCCATGAAAACACGCAAGAATTCCAGGTTGCCGCCGCCGATCAGGAAGCTGATCGCGAAAGTGTGCCGGAGCAGATGACCATGCAGCCGATCTATTCCGGACTCAACTTTCATGTCCTGGTAAAACATTTTGATCGTGTTATAAGTGATCGGCTTCCTGGTACGCAAAGTCAAAAACATTGTGCCGGATCTGATATGCATAAGTTCAAAGTATTGCTGCAGAGCTACGATCAGGAAGTCCGGGATCAATACAAACCGGCTTTTATTTCCTTTTGACTTCTTGATCGATAGAATGTTTTGAGCAGCGTTCAGATCATGCACCTGCAGGTGCACCACTTCCTGACGCCGGAGTCCGCAGTCTAACATCAGATGAAAGATACAATAATTGCGCAGACCCTGCTCCGTCTCCCGGTCGAGAAGCGTGTCGATATGTATCACATCAGCTTCAAACAATGGAAGCACCGGTGCTGCGTCAGACTTTGGCATCTTGATTTTTTTCAGATAGTCCTTGCAGTAATCTTCATCATAACAGTACCGCAGAAAAGCCTTTATCGATCGGGCATAGCTCCGGACGGAAGAGTCTTTTATTTTTCTATTTCTGCAGTAAACCAGGTAATCCTGATAAATAGATTCCTGATCCAGCGCGTCAAAACCGGCAACATCCACGGAAATCATATAGTTACGTTCCAGGAACCGGAAAAACAGTCTCAGATCATCTGAATATTTTTCAATCGTTTCCTTACTGCAGTAAGTGCTCCGGCTATAGATATACTGATCATAGATCTGCCGGATCGTCATCATTTGAAAATCCCCCTTGCAAATCTAATGTCTTTATACTATCATAAGCGTAAAGAGTGCCGTCACTTTCATCCAGCAGACGGAAGCGGTGCTTTTCAGAAGACTCAAAGACTTCGGCAAGTTCCTCCTCGTTGAACTGCCGGAGTTTTTTCTGTTTATATCTCTGTGCTTCCATGATATCATTATCGTTCATTTTCAGCAGAGCTTCAAAACAATCCTGCAGAGGACTGTCTTCATTGATCCCCCGGGTATAAATGCCAAGGGTCACCGCTGACCCGATCACGCGCTTTTTCATGGATTCCACATTCAGGCGCCGGTTATAGTTCCGGACAAGTTTCACTTCATCCGGTGTCATTTTCATATCTAAACAGCGCGTAGATCTAAGCGCCTTCCAAAATCCACAGTATGGTCTCCGGTACTTCTTGGGATCTCCGACCTTTTCCACCATCTTAAATACTCTTTCCGTGAGGTAATCAATGATCAACTTCCGGTTATCCAGGTAATCGTAGATCCTTTTACATTCTCCCTTATTCCGGTGATCCTTGAATGGAATCAGGTCATAGCTCTTGGAATGCCGGCGCATGGTCTGATACTCCACGTTGACCACATAGTTCAGTTTTGGTGTGAGCTTGTCCGCCAGCTTGATCAGTGTATCCTCTTCTATAGTCAGTGTACCATCCAGGATACTGCGGACATAATTCACATAATAAGGATCCTGTCCGTATTCCAGGAAGAACTCCAGTCTTGCAGTATACCGGTAAAACCAGTTCTTTTTCTGATAGCAGCGCTCATAAACCCATTTGTCATACTTAGAGATCAACCCGTTCATTTCCCAGATTTGAAAGAACCAGGGCTTGTAGTTCTGCTCGATGACTTCCCTGGTTTTCTGGTAGATGCGGACGAATACCTTATCTGACCGCTTACCAAGCGCCACATAATCGATCTCGTAGTCCTCTGATCCGACTTTGTTTGTGACATAGGTTGCATTTTTGAAGCGATCCACGCGCATCTTATAGAAATTTTCCGGTGCAAAGAATGTTTCCGGATCCTTGAGGTAATTGCTGTGCCAACAATAGTCTACTCTGTTCTCCTGGACGAAATCGATTTCCAGACCGAAGTATGCAGCTATGTTCTTGACATATTCATAACTGTTCTCAAAGGCATCCTTTACACCCATGATCCAGAGCATGTAGCTACGGATCTGCACCACGCACTCACAGGTAACAGACTCCCCACCGTCTGCCGCTTTTGGAACCACCGGCGCCAGGAAGATATCAAAGTACTCCGGATAACTTAAACAGGTCGTATAGAATCGGGAGAAGGTGACCGGCTTCAGATAGAGATTCTTTCCGAGTTTCGGCAAATATAACTCCGGCTGGTCTTCATTTCCGTTCAGATACGAATACTGCAGCTTGAAGAACTTGCGCATTTTCTCGACCTGCGGATCCTTGGATTTAAGCCGGAAGTCGTTCCGGAACTTCACGCTATAATAGAATGTATCGATGTTATGCAGGAATTTCTTGTGTGTGTATCCAAACCACTCATACTGATCATCCAGGGGCATATCATGATACAGAATGTTATCGTTATTTTGTCTTTTGTCGAGCATATTCGACCCCCTAAAACTTAATTTGTCGGACAAAAACACGGTTTTTGCGATTTTTCCCCAAAAGCCGTTTCGGGGAAAAAAGTTTTCCACCGTTTTTGTTAGAATACGAGCACATTTCACCGTGTCGGACAATGGTTTTTGAGACCACGTATTACAGGGCGTGGCGCCAGCGCCTGCGCCGGCTTCGCGGGGCCCCTCAAACCCCGCTCATCCGTCTCATGCGCTGCACCTCTTTTTTGTTCACTTTATCGTCAATTAACTCAAAATGATTGTAGGAATCATAGAGCTCATAGACGGATTTCTTCGCCCAGAAGAAGTTGGAATCCACTGTCTGCTTCATGGGATACCACTTTTTGATACAAACGAACATATTCCCCCGGCTTAGGAACCCAAGCACAGCACCGATCTTTCCGGCGTTGGAGATCTTACGATGTACGAAATCGTATTCGATCAGTCCCCGGATCTGTCTGTCCAGCATCCGGTCAAACTGTGCGAGCAGGATCACGTCATAGCCATAATGACGGTGCTGGGAGAAGAAGGACAGCCAGGCACGCCGATCCGGGGAAGCGTATTCCCTGGAGTTAAAGAGCAGCTGTGCCTCGTCTATGTAGATCTTAACCTCTCCTTCCCGAAGCCTGCGGCCGAGATGCTTTGATAAGCGGCGGGAGAACCGGAGTAGCTTGTCCGGATCCAGGCGATGGTTCGGGACATAAAGGTATACGCCTTTACATTTCTTTACGGCTTTTGTGTTAAAGTAAAAGTTACCGATCACCACGGAATCCTTACGCTGCAGCCGAAGAGCAATTTCCCTGGCGGCATGGCAGCTCTTGCCGGATCCGGGAGTCCCGGAGTACAAAGATATCATAATAATTCCCCCTTATTGACTACTCGATCAGCTTCACCCAGCGGGCAATGATCGAGTAAATATAATAGACACCAATGGCGAGCAGCCAAGCAGAGCCAATGGCAACCATTTCAGAAACAGGAACAAACCAGTTAATATAACCAAGATAGGGAAGCTTGCTGAACTTCTCGATTGTGTCAGCAAAGGGAGAAGTCGGGAAAGCCTTCATCAGAAGATCCAAAAAACCATTGAGTAACGCCTGCATATCTGCCATAAAATCACCATCCTATCATTTTCTTTGTCGAAGCCATGAGCATGATCACAAAGCAGCCAAGCTCCCCCAACCGGAAGATCTCCATCACCGGATCCATCCAGGCAAGATCTAACTCCAGAACCATATCTATCCCCAGGGAGTCAAGCTTGATCGGGATCTTGAAGCAGGGAGCCACCGGATCAGCAGACAAAGCCTGGATAAAATGTATAAAGTCGAAAGGGATACAGAAAGGGAAAATCAGCCGGAGATCTCTCTTGTAAGATTCCCCCTCTCCGTCAGTACCGGGATCCGGAGAAGGATCAGGCTCCGGTTCGGGTTCCGGTGCTGGCTCCGGCAAGGCTGCAGTCAGGGCAGCATTCAGAGCATTCTTATAAGCTTCTGTATTTTCTGCCGGATCAAGACCCGGTTCCGGTAGAGCTGCGGCAGCCGTAGACAATGCAGCGTTGATTCCAGGGAGCCGCCCCGGAGCGAACTCATAGCCGGTGAGAGGCTGCAGCCGTTCTGCTGTCGAGGTCGCAAGATCCGGGAAGTCATAAGCTTCACCGTTCAAAAGCCCAGTCAATGATTCTGAATTTAAATAAGAGTTAGCATGTTCCAATGAATCAAAAACAGGAAAATTTACATAATAAGAATCAAACATTATACCATTTCCAATAGAAACATGATCAGATGTGTATTTGCATACATTACCTTCAAACCTTTGATACACATATGGAAAAGCACCAGAAACAAATTTCATAGAAGAATTTTCAATATAAGCAACAGCAGGTTTATCAATATGACTCAAATCAGGATATTTATCAGCACCATAAAAAGAACCGGCGGAAGTATATAAATAATATCCTTCGCCATTTCCGTAAAAACACTTAACATAGCCTAAAGGAGTAAAAGAGCCATCAGGATTAAAAACAAAACCGGAAAATCCTAACCCAGTATAATAATCTTCCGCTGCCACGCCTTCCACCTTTTCGGCATACAGATCTGCAAAAATTCCAGCCATAGCAGAAAGAAGCGTACTCGAAACCAATACATCTTGGATATATGTAAAGGGATCCTTATATCCAGTATCCGGCACCGGAGTGTTATCCGGATCAGAGGACGGAGTAGGAGTCGGATCCGGTTTATTGCCGCCAGTCCCGGAGATTACCCGGTACTTTGCAAACGTTTCAGAAGTCGGCAGTTTCAACGCATTACTTCCAAGCATAGAATCAGCCTGATCTAAAGCTTCTTTGATAGTTATCCGAGAACCGTCCTCCATAGTTATGTATGAATCATAAAAAGGCGGTTCAGCCATGCTCTCCACAGATGCAATAAAAGCATCATAAAGCGAGGATCCGGATTCGTAATCATCCAGTCCGTCCTTGATGCCGGAAGATATAGCAACTGTTTCCAGCAGATTATAGAGCATCATGGTCAGCTCCACGGCAAATTCTTCACTAACTGCGACAGATGCAGCCTTAACTTTTAGCGTATTTCCACCCAGCACGCTGCCGATCACAATGACCATGGCGAGCAACAGCACTGATATTCTTTTCTGCATAGTTATCCCCCCTCCGAAAAATTCTTATCTAACAAAGCATGAAAGCCATCTTCCCGAACATCCGGAGGTTCACAACAGGCATCCATGCCATCAGCAGGATCTTTAAAATTTCTCTTGCAGCAGAGAATAACATCCGGATCGTAAAAGATACATTCGTATTCCCTGCAGTGTTTCTCATCAAAATAAGTTACCATTTCCACCTTTACCTTTCTTGTCCTACAAAGTCCCGGAGATCTCCGGCGTGCTGCAGCAATTTTGTCCGACAAAACTTGTCCGACAAAAGTCCTACTGCAGCATCAACCTTCAGCAATTTTGTCCGACAGCACCAAAAAAGGGCGGGAAGCTTCAGCTCCTCACCCTTCCCGGTTGATCACTATTCAGTTTTTACGCACTGCGCAGAGATTTCAGCCATCTGATACCATATCTGACAGCAACACCGGCACCAATAATGGTGACAGCTGCGGGTACCACAATACCCAGAACCTTGAACAGGTCACCCTGAACGCTGGTAACAGCAGCCTGCATGATAGCGGCAACATCGAAAGATGCAGCTGCACCAGTTTCAGCAAGAGCAGTAACAGTTAATAAAGGCATATCATTTTCCTCCTTCTATGAGCTGGAATATGTAGAAACATACATATCCCGTTAGTATAGCTACGCATTCGCAGACGGCGCCAATGATCATACACTGCGATGCAATAGACACGTAAGTAAAAATATCCATCATTTCCTCCCATTCCACAGGCCCAGCATGATAAGCATCCCGGCAATGATACCAATACCGATAGATATCATCAGTGTGTTCTCCTGGATCTTGACAATCTGATCCTTGGAGACTGTAAGCTGCTCTGCCATGGTATCAGCCTGCTCTGACAGATATTGATTCGTCTGCAGGAGATCTTCATGGATCTGCTGCAGAGCTTCGGAATAATCCGGTGCATCTGCGGAGAAGACAACAGTGTAGGGACTGTTGCCTTCCGGAGAATCTACCGCAGCACCTTCACCGGTTTCGCTGCCGGCTATCACTTCCGCATTGCCACCGGATACGGTGACAGGAAGGTAGACCGTGTCAGCTTCTGTATTAAGTAAAGGGGAATCCTCCCCGGGGGAGGCGGTTACAACCTCGTCCATTATTTAGCAGCCTTTCCGGGCTCCTTAGCTTCCGGAGCAGCCTCCGGCTGGATCATGCCCTGGACTATAAAGCCGGGAAGAACCTTCGGCTTGATCTCCAGATGGGAGATAAAGGCAACATCACGCAGACGGTTGACAGGTTTGCCATCGGAGCCTACGGTCATCTCGAAAGTACCTTCATAAAGTCCGGGGGCTACTACGATCTTGTTACGCAGCACAGAGTCTACAGAACACTTTGCACGCTGTATACCTACCGGCTTGGTAGGATCAAACTCTGCTTCGGATGCAAGAACCTCACCGTTCTCACCCAAGAACATGTAATGAACGGAGCATCCGGCAAGCTTGTTGCCGTCTTCGTCTTTCATATCATACTGATTCGCAAATAAGATCACGATTTTCGCTTTACTTGTTAAGGATACATTTGCCATTTTGATTTTCCTCCATGTTTGAAAAAGGGTTATTGTTTACAATAGTTTCCATAAGGTCAAGTTCATAATGATACCGTCTGTGATACCAGGACATGACCTTGTAATAATCACCGCCGGTCTGCCTGCAGAGCAGCCGGATTGTCAGCGGTGTAGTATTATAACGTTTCAAAAGCCAATCCAGAAAGGACTGTGAGACATCCGATTCCGTAAAGTCCATGACATACTTGGAAGTATCTGTAAGTACGGTTGATTGTGACAAGATAGTCTCCTTTCTGGTGCTTGGTTCCGGCCGCCTCCGGCTCCGGTACCCCTGCCGATGCTCCGGCTGGTATGCTGGCGGGGCGGAGTGTCCCTCCGGGGGCTCAGGGCGCTGCCCTAAGTACCTGCAAGGGGCCAGCCCCTTGACCCACTATTTACCTATGCAAACGTTGGACAACTGCCAGGCTGCCATGGATAACGATGTGCACGGCTCATGGACAGGCTGTGCATAACGGCAAGGGCAGCCGTTATACACAGCCTGCCCACAACCCGCACACAGGGTTACCCACAGCAGCCAATAACGGCACTTGCCCACCCGTTTACACAGGTACGATGACGCTCCACGGCACTCTGCAAAGGACAGTTACCTAAGAGCAGACACCGTTAAAAAGGGAAGATTATTATGCAAAGCCCCGCCGGAGCATCGGCAGGGGTACCGGAGCCGGATGCAGCCATCACGGGTGCACCTCATTCCGGCATTGTCTCCCCAAAAGGATATACAGTATATTAAGTAAATGGTAAGTTATTAAGTTCTTCCATGGCACGGTGCAGATGATCCAGTGACCGGGCAACGGTGTAGATCTGCCGGTTCTGTTCGTCGATCTTCTTCTGGCTGGCCTTGATCCAGTTTTCGTAATATGCCATGCGTTCCGCCCGGGTTTCTTCCCCGGAGCGATAGTCCTCCAGGATCCGGCAGAGCTTATCCGTCCAGGTCGTGCCCTTCTGCTGATCAACGTAAGCATCCAGATCAGCCGGAAGCCGGATCGACTTCTTGATCAGATCATCCGGCACTGCTGTCACCTCCCGGTTCCTGCTGGACAGATGCATTACTAAGCAGAACATCAATATAATCGAGAGCCTCTTCTGCACTATGCAACAGCGGAGTTTTTAAAGTAACATCATCGCTATAAACATTATCCTTACTGGCATGAATATCATAACCAATGCAAACTTCACCACAGCAGGTGTATCTGGAGCATCTGACATGTAATGACCATGGAAAAACAGACACACGATTATCAGAAATATCAGTTAGTACAACAGAATGCGACATCAAACTTCCTCACTTTCTCCGGATCAGCTCCTCACTGGGTCTACCATCACCGGTCTTTTCTTCTCAACGCGTTTGTGCTACAATTTAGAGTATATATACTTTAGTAGGCTAAAATCTGTCCTACAAATATAGAATAGCACTATAGTGCGAAAACGTCAATGAATAATTTCACTTTTGTGCGAAAAGAAAGGACATAATGGACACTGTAGGAAAAAGACTTAAAGCTTGGAGAAAAGAAAACAACCTGACACTTACTGATATATCAGCAAAAACAGGTCTATCAACTGGAGGACTATCTGCTTATGAGCGTGATGAAAAACTAATTGGAAGTAAAACACTTCTCGCACTTTGGAGCGAATATAGAATAGACATTGCCTGGATATTAACTGGTAAAAAGGACGGAGATCTTACACAAGAAGAACAGCAGCTTATAGATCACTACCGCCGATGTGATGAGAGGGGTAAACGTAGCATTATGCGTATAGCGGAGAGCGAGAGCACGGAGCTAGAATCATCAACTTCCAAACTTGGATAAATAACCACAGATAAGAGGGGAAAATGAATATCTTATTATTAACCATCGTAATTGTTGAATCAGTAGTATTATTGATACTGGCTATCAGAGGGGAAATACAATTACAGAAACAGGAAGCACCGAAACCACAGGAGAAAATGCCACTACCTGAACAAAAACCCAAACAACAGCCAACACATCTAACTCCATACGATAGAATACTAGATTTCTGTAAATATAAAACTATGACTGTAAATGACTTTGAAAAAATTAATTTGATCCCAGTCGGTACAATAGAAAAATGGAAGACCCAGCGGCCGGATCTTAAGCACCTGACAAAAGCAGCTCTATACATGAAAGTCTCACCATTCTGGCTAGAAACAGGCAAACCAATAAACAATATCACCATAAGAGAAGAATTTATCATATACATCCTACGCCATATGGATGAAGAACACTATAGAAAAATCGTGAATAGTTCTATACATGAAGCATTTACAATATTTGAAATTGATGAATAATTGTCCTACAATTTTACCTGCAGGTTGATGTTGCAGCATGATTTTGTCCGACAAATTTCTCTTTACAATTCCGGGAACCCGTGTTATATTGAACTTAGGCAAAATTGAGGAATTCGACATGCATGTCGAACGACAAAAACCCCGGGGTGCATCCCGGGGTCTTTTGTTACTTGGCTGATCGTGCTATTCGTCCTCTCCATCCAGCCATTTGCTTATGTAGTTGGCGGCTACACTTGCCATGACGGAGATAATAAAATTGAGAAATTCATGCATGTCGAACACCCCCTTCCTGCCGGGGTAACACGACAAAGCTATTATATCACACGGTTCTAATCGCGTAAACAGCCAAAAAGGAGCAAAAAACGCAATAAAAAAAGGCTCTGGAAGCCTTTTCTCTTAATCAGGGTGTCCAGGGTTCGAGCCCCTGGCGGTGCACTCGAGAGAATCGTTTTTGGAGACTTAGGAGCTCCGGGGACGGTTCTTTTTTTGCATAGATACCCTGATTAAGGAGATTTCACATGACTGCGATATTTGATACGCATGCGCATTATGACGATGACGCATTTAACGATGACAGAGAACAGCTTCTGGCGGCGTTGCCGGGGCAGGGCATTGCCCGGGTGGTGGATGTGGGTGCGAGCCTGGCATCCTGCCGGAAAGTGTTAGAGCTGATGGAGCAGTACGATTATATATACGGAGCCATCGGCGTACATCCCAGCGAGACCGCGGAACTGGATGAGGAATCTTATTCCTGGCTGAAGGAACAGTGCCGGAAAAAGAAATGCCTGGCGGTGGGAGAGATCGGACTGGATTATTACTGGCCGGAGCCGGATCACGAGACACAGAAGAAGTGGTTCCTGCGGCAGCTGGATCTGGCGCGAGAGATCCGAAAGCCCGTTATCATTCATTCCCGGGATGCGGCGAAGGATACTGTGGATCTCATGACGGAGGCGCGCGCGGAGGAGATCGGCGGTGTAATTCACTGTTATTCCTATACGAAGGAGACGGCGAAGATTTTCCTGGATATGGGATTCTACTTCGGAATCGGCGGCGTGCTGACTTTTAAAAATGCAAAGAAGCTGAAGGAAGCGGTAGAGTACATTCCCATGGATCGCATTGTATTGGAGACGGATTGCCCGTATCTGGCACCGGAACCGAACCGCGGCAAACGCAACAGTTCCCTGAATATTCCCTATGTGATCGCTGCCATGGCACAGATCAAGGAGATCACAGAGGAAGAAGTGTGCAAGGCGGCATGGGACAATTCCCTGAAATTGTATCGCATGGATAAATAACCGGGTAAAAAGAAATGGAAGCAAGCAAAACAAAACTATTTTCAAAAGATGATCTGAAAAAACTGATCATCCCACTCTTATTTGAACAGGCACTGGCAATCACTGTGGGCATGGCGGATACCGTCATGATCTCTTCGGCGGGCGAGGCGGCGGTCTCCGGCGTATCCCTGATCGATATGTTCAATAACCTGATCATCAGTGTGTTGGCGGCATTGGCTACCGGTGGCGCGGTGGTAACTTCCCAGTTCCTCGGAGCCGGGAAAAAAGAGGACGCCTGCAAATCTGCAAAACAGTTGATCGTGTCCTCCGTATGCATTACCATCGGTATTTCGATTTTGGTCATGGTGTTCTGTAATGGCATCATTTCCCTATTTTTCGGTAAAATTGAAGCGGACGTATTTCATAATGCTGTGATCTATATGATGATCTCTGCACTGTCCTTCCCGTTCCTTGCCCTGTACAATTCCTGTGCAGCGCTGTTCCGCTCCATGGGAAATTCCAAGATCACATTGAAGGTCTCCGTGGTGGAAAATATCATTAACATCGGCGGTAATGCTTTGGGCGTCTATGTACTGGGACTGGGCGTGGCAGGTGTGGCGATTCCTTCCCTGATCTCCCGTGCAGTGGCAGGATTCATCCTATATCATTTGCTGAAAAACCCGTCCAACGAAGTGCATTTATTAAAAGAAAGATTCCACATCGACTGGCCTGTGATTCATAAGATCTTTTATATCGGTATTCCCAGTGGTATTGAAAACGGGATTTTCCAGCTGGGACGTGTCATTGTGGTAAGCATTATCGCGGGTTTCGGAACTGTGCAGATCGCTGCCAACGGCGTGGCGAACAGCTTAGACAGCATGGGCTGTATCGTGGGACAGGCTATGAATCTGGCAATGATCACGGTAATTGGCCGTTGTGTCGGCGCCGGAGATTCCGGTCAGGTGCGGTACTATACGAAAAAATTATTGAAGATTACCTACTTGTGTACCTTTATGGTAAACAGCGTCATCCTGTTGTGTTTGCCCTGGATCCTGAAATGCTACGGATTAAGCACGGAGACCACGCAGTTGTCCTACATTCTGGTCATGATCCACAATGGCATGGCAATGTTTTTGTGGCCAGCATCTTTTGTACTGCCGAACATGCTTCGTGCCTGCAATGACGTGCGCTTTACCATGGTGCTGTCCATATTCTCTATGTTCATGTTCCGCATCGGTTTCAGTTATATCATCGGTGTGAACATGGGCTACGGAGCCATTGGTGTCTGGATCGCCATGGTACTGGACTGGATCTTCCGCGTGATCTGCTTCGTGAGCAGATATTTGTCCGGCCACTGGCTGAAAACGGCCGGGTTAAAGGATAACAGATAGTATAGAGCATGATTTTTGCGCCCGAATAGGTTCACGGATGAACTGTTATGAGGTATAATGTGGGAAAAAGAGAGGAAGGTATGTAATATGCAGGTAGTATTGGAAAATGAAGCTTTAAAGGTAACGATCAACAGCTTTGGCGCAGAACTTGCAAGTATTCGGGGGAAAGAGACAGATACTGAGTATCTGTGGAATGCGGATGCGAAATTCTGGAAGAGAAGTGCACCGGTACTGTTCCCCTTTGTGGGCAGTCTGAAAAATAAGGAATATCATTATGAAGGAAAGACCTATTCCATGGGACAGCACGGTTTTGCCAGAGATATGGAGTTTGCCGTGGATGTACAGACGGCGACGGAAGCATGGTTTTCCCTGAGATCTAATGAAGAAACCAAAGAGAAGTACCCGTTCGAGTTTATTTTAAAAGTAGGTTATGAATTAGAAGGAAGAAATCTGAAGGTCATCTGGCAGGTGGAAAATCCGGATACAAAAACACTGTACTTTTCCATCGGCGGACATCCCGCATTCATGTGTCCTGTGAATGGAAAAGGAAAGCAGTCGGAATATTATTTTAAGTTTGATGCCGACAAAGATCTGACTTACGGACTGGTGGCGGATGACGGACGAGGACTCATGGGACAGCAAAAGGATGTACTGCCGGTGAAAAACGGCTATGCGCAGATCACAGAGCATCTGTTTGACAGGGATGCTCTGATTGTGGAGAACCACCAGGCTTCCGTAGTGAGCCTGTGTACCCCGGACAAAAAGCCTTACCTTACCGTAAGCTTTGACGCTCCGTTATTCGGGCTGTGGTCTCCCGCAGGCAAGGGAGCACCGTTTATCTGCATCGAGCCCTGGTACGGCAGATGCGACCGGACGACCTTCGACGGCAGCCTGGAACAGCGGGAGTATGGCAATACTCTGCAGGCGGGCGGGGTATTCCGCAGGGAGTACACCATCACCGTAGAATAAATCCAGAAACAGCAGCGATATGTCAGGTATCGCTGCTGTTTTTAAGTGGCTCATCTTATGAATTATTCTTGTTCTTTTAATGGAAATTCGGAATATGCTTCCATCTGTCCCGGAAGTAATGGGCAATCAGTTTCGGACGGCGATCTCTGGTAAAGATGCCTTTCCGGTTGCCGTCTGCGCGCATACAGCCCTGCAGGGTGGCATAATCGGCGAAGTTCCATGCCTGTTCCCCGATAAAAAAGTCTCTTCCGTCGAAGGCCTTGCTGTACATTTTATAAAGTTCTACCTGAAATTCTTCACTCCACATTTCCGGCGCACAGTTATGGAGCCCGGCGAGAGTATCGGCGCCGTATTCGGTCATCATCACGGGTTTTCCGATCTTTTCCCAGAAATCCAGTTCCAGATTCCAGGCGTAGGAAGCAGCTTCCAGGTCACCGGACAGATTGTACCATCCGTAATATCGGTTCAAGCAGACCACATCCATGGTCCGGGTCACGATGTCCTTCTCGTAATTATTCTGACAGCAGACAAAGGTGACGGGACGGTTCTGAGGATCCAGACTGTGGGTAAACTCATAGAGGGAATGCCAGTAATCATAGGCGGATTCCGGGAAATGCTCGGTATCCGGCTCATTTCCCATGGACCACATGACAACGCAGGGATGATTTTTGTCCCGTGCGATCAGATCCCGTAGTACCTGTTCGTGATGCTCTCTTATGGGAAATGTCTTATAAGGATCACAGCTCTCTCCGGCACCGATGCCCACGGCGGGCGTCTCGTCAATAATAACGATACCTTCTCTGTCACAGAGCCGGTAGATCTCCTCCGCGTAAGGGTAATGGCTGGTGCGGAAGGAGTTGGCATGGATCCAGTGTAGAAGATTAATATCCTTTACATCGAGGCAGAGATCCAGTCCTCTTCCGCGGAAAAATGAATCCTCATGCTTGCTGAAGCCCTTGAAATAAAAAGGCTCCCCGTTGATCAGAAACTGCGTTCCCTTCACCTCTACGGTACGGAAACCGAATTCTTCCGTATAGCAGTCCTCTCCGTAATGAACTTCCGCCTTGTACAGGTAAGGAGTGCCGGGATAAGGCTGCCAGAGATGGACCTGCGGGATCCGAAGCTCTCCCTTTCGGCCGGTGGCTTCTGCTTTGCAGTTGCTTTCTGCGTCTATGATTTTTAAAGTGACAGGAGCGTCACTATCCATCCCATCCGTGAGAATTTCGTAATTTAAGACGCCGGTGTCACCTTCGATAGACGGGACCAGAGTAATGTCTCTGATGTAGAAGGCCGGAGTGCTGTAGATGCGTACCGGACGGTTGATGCCTGCAAAATTAAAGAAATCAAAATTCGGAAGATTTTGCTTTTTTCTCCATAGCTTTGCGGCTTCCACACTGGGAATGCCGGGATTGTCCGAGCCGAAGAAGGCGATATTGCCCTCATTGCCGATGGGCAGAGTGCTGTGGCTGATCCGGTTGTCCACAGCGACACCGATGGTAAGGTGCCCATCCTCCGGAATCAGATCCGTGATCTCTACTTCAAAGGGGAGAAAACCACCCTTATGTGTCATAATAAGCTTCCCATTGATATAAACTTTTGCAACATGAGTTACGGCGTCAAAACGCAATACCTGGCGCTGCCCGTTGTTCCCGCACAAAAGAGCCGGGAGCACCACGGTTCGCTCGTAATAAGCCCAACCGTAATGATTCCGATAAGCCGGATCATCCTTCTGGTCATTATAAGAAGCCGGCACGGCAATCAGGTCCATCTCTTGCGGTCCGCTCCAGAGATTCTCCGGCTCTGTCTCATCTCCTAATTGAAATTGCCATACTCCTCCCAGATCGATCAAGCTGCGGGAACGGTTCATGATTGGATATAACATGGTAGTCCTCCTTTTGCCTTGTGGACTGTAATTGCGCTTATTATAGGGCAGGACAAAAGGAAAATCCATGTGATTATTTTTAGGAAGTATGTAAATTTTTATGAATCTGGCAAGTCAGTAATTAATGGTGGGTATTCCTGTTTTTTGCAAGGGCGCAAATAGCGCCCCAGCGCCTGGATTTAAAGTAGAAGAGCATGGCAATCATGCCGGTAATAAAGCTGGCGGAAACACTGACCATGGCATATTCGCCATAGCCGGCATACATGATGAGATAAGCGGCAGGGATTCGGACAACCCATAATAGCAGAATATTTACGATAGTGGGATAGCGAATCTCTCCGATACCATTGATAAAGCACATAATGCCATTGAACACGGCGTAGGCCCAGGTGAATGGCAGAACAAGATAAGTATATCGCTGTGCAAAAGCCAACACGGCCGGATCACGGCTGAACAACATCAGCAGAGGATGGCAAAAAGCAGTCACAAGTAATCCCCCTGCAAGGGTGACGATGCCGGAACAGAGCGGTATCTGCCATGCACCGCAGCATAAACGACGGTAGTTCCGGGCACCAAGGTTCTGCCCGGCAAACACAGTAGCCGCAGAAGAATATGAAGTAATGGCAATATTGGCAATGCCGCTGACTTTACCGGCAACGGAGCATCCGGCTACGAAGGTGGATCCCAGTGTGTTATAAAGAGCCTGAAGCAGCACATGACCGACAGAATAAAGTGCGGTATTCAGTCCGAGCGGCAAGCCGATCTTTAACATTTCATGAAGAATAGGAAGGTCAAAACCATGCGCAAAAACCGGAAAATTCATGGCAGGATAAGTATGACGGATGTAGAAGATGTTGAACATCCAGGACAGAAACAGTGAGGCAGCAGTTGCGATGGCAACACCGGTGACGCCCATTCCCAAACCGGCAGTCAGTACAAGGTCCAGAACAATATTGGTAACGCAGGAAATGCCAAGAAATAACAGCGAGGAAGTACTGTTTCCCAGACCTCGTAAAATACCTGCGTTAAAGTTATATCCCATATTGCCGAGAATGCCTAACGTTGTGATACGCAAATACACAATGGCGTAGGGCATGGCATCGGCAGGCACCTGCATCAGCCTGAGAAGGAACGGTCCGGCAGCTACGCCTAACAACGTAAGCGGCAGACTGGCAGCGTACAGAAAAAACACTGCGGTTTGTGCAAGCTTACGCAGTTGATCGGCATCGGAGGCACCTGCCGCCTGTGAAATCAGGATGGATATTCCGGAACCAATGCCAAGAAAGATACACAAAAGAATCTCCAGTGGCTGGGAACTTGTGGCTACAGCGGCCAAAGCGGATGCATCACAGAAATTACCGATGACCAAAGTATCAACGGTTCCGTATAACTGTTGTAAGATATTTCCGATGCAGATCGGCAATGCAAACTGTGCTGCGCGGCCTAAAATAGAACCTTGTGTCATATCGATTTTACTCATATTCATTGACAATCACCCGCTTTGTGAAAATGGTAAATATTTAAATTGTAGAATGTAAAAATCCATCAGCTGATACTGGCTTGGTTCAGAGTCTATGCCAAAACTGTGTCCAGGGTTTTATGTTGAGAAAGCCTTCGATGCTGCCGGTTATATTCTCCATTGTAATATAATCATAATGTTGTGGAGTATCGGGATGCATCTTGATCCTCTTCCGTATGTAAATTGGAAATTGTCAGTGCATCATATCTCGAAAGCAGAAGCTTCGCATTCGGCGGCAGTACACAGTCTGACAAAAGTACATTTTTGATTTTATGCCCAGGTGCAGTAAAACCATCAATTTCAATGGGGGCAACGGATTCCACTGTGCCGTGCTCCTGTTTTTGTCCGGTCAGATGCAGCCGTTCAAAGCGAAAATCTTCAAAATAAGGCTGCTCTGGAGCAGGAATGCCGTCATCATTGTATGGAACAGAATGAATGAGCAGGCGGGGGAAGGTGCAGTCGCGTACAGTGACATTGCGCACATATCCGCCACGCTTAGGGGTTCCTTTGATTTCAATGCCATTGGAAGAGGCAGCTATATCGCAATCCCAAATTTGCACATCTGCAACACCACCAGACATTTCACTGCCAATACAGATACCATGACCGCCGTTGCTGTGGCAGTCAAATATGCGGATATGTTTTGTAGGACGATTGATGGCGTTACCTTCAGGATTCTTACCGGATTTGATGGCAACGGAGTCATCTTCGGTTTCAAATTCCGTTGCAAATAACGTGCAGTTTGTGGAAGAATCCGGGTCCCAGCCATCGCCGTTCCAAATACCGCCAGAGCGAAGCCTGCAGTGGTCAGTCACAATGTCATCACAGTAGATCATATGGACATTCCATGCTGCACCGTTTTGTAAAGTCAGCCCTGTAATACGAATACGGGAGCAGTTGCTTAAATTAATAAGTCGTCCGCGGACACGTCCCGGAATGGTACGGTCATTCTCACAGGTGGCAACCAGTGCAGCATTTTGGGCAAGATATTCCCTGAGATTCTCCCGTTCGATATCGATCATGCGCTCAGCCAGAACATGCCCACCGCCACTAATGGTTCCTTTCCCATAAAGCAGGATGTTTTCGCAATTTGCACCTGCGGTATGATCAAGCTGTCCGGCGTTTAAAAGACTGCGGTAACATTCCTGCTCCGTGCCTTCAAAACGGCTCCAGATACGAGGCAGATAATCTGTGGGGTCAGAACTTCCCTGTAAAACAGCATCTTTCTCCAGATACACGGCCATACAACTATGTAGATCAAGAGCTCCGGTCAGATAGATTCCGGCGGGAAAGTATACTTCGTCATTTGGTCCGCAGTCTGTAAAAGCCTGTTGGAGTGCGGCAGTATTCAGCGTTTTTCCATCACCCACGGCATTGTAGGGTTCTTCCGTTACATAGATGCGGTGCCGTGCAGGTGAGGTACAGATGCGGATACTGCCGATATTGTAGACAGTAACACAATATTCAGTATTGGGTATCAATTCTGTGAATGTATAATGTGTCCGATTTGTGTGAACAGAATGTCCACCATCGAGAGAAACTTCATATACTGTGTCGGCATTGGCATTTTCCGGCTTATTCCAGAACACAGTTGCGGTGTTGGCAGTACAGCGTGCGGATAGTAAAACGGATTCCATAAAAATCCTCCTTTTCTTTTTTACTGCTTTCATTGTAAAAAAAAGCACTGAGAATGTCTATATCAATTATTTTCATTTATGTTAATAATTCCCTATTTACCCTATATCTGCTCTGTGATATATGAGATTCAATATAAATTTATCGAATATCAATAAAATTATATTGACATTCGTATCATAGAGTGATATGTTAAGGCTACCAAGAAGGAAAGAGGTATTCATTATGGAGAAGAGAGAGTTGTCGGAAAAGGAGCTGCGGGAGAGGAAGTTTTCTCTGGCAAAGGGGACGAAGTACCTGCTGGATTTCATGTTCTATGCGGGGATACTGGTGACGGTAAGTCTGCCGCTCAGTCTCAAATACATAGGAAAGTATCTGGAGGCAGTGGAGGAACATTACCTTCCGGCAGTGATCATATTCGCCATTCTGGGCGTGCTGGCGTTATTGTTGATCAATGAACTGCGCAAGATGTTTGGCACGGTGCTTGCGGAGAACTGCTTTGTACCGGAAAATGTGGCGAGCCTTAGGAGAATGGGAGACTTAAGCTTTTTCATCGCGGCCATGAGCGCTGTGAGATGTGTGGTGTACCTGACCATTGCCATGCTGGTGATCATTTTGGTATTTATTATTGCAGGCATGTTCAGCAAAGTGCTGGCGATGGTATTTGAAGAAGCCGTGCGCTACAAGAAAGAAAACGACTTAACAATCTAAAAATTCAGTCACGAAGTGATAGAGCGTGTGATACGCGACTATGTAAATGACGCCGGCTGAACGGAAATTCAAAAGTAGAAAGGCATCTATTATGGGAATCATTGTAAATCTGGATGTAATGATGGCAAAGCGGAAGATCAGCCTGACGGAACTGGCGAATCAGGTGGATCTGACCCAGGCCAATCTGTCCATCCTGAAAAATAATAAAGCAAAAGCCATACGTTTCTCTACGCTGGAATCCATCTGCGAGGTGCTGCATTGCCAGCCCGGAGACATTCTGGAATATGTGGAAGATTCAAAAGAAGAGAAAAACAATTAAATCCTGAAAGGGGGAGATCACAATGCAGGAAAATACAGTAGTACAGGAAACAACTTCAGCAAATCAGGGACAGATATCCGGGCAGAATGTAGTCCGGGTGGTAGAAAAGACAGAGACTGCGGAGACAAAGCGCATGAAGGAACATTTTAATTTCTTTGGACCGGTGACGTTTCTCTATGCCGTGTTCTATGCGTTTTGCATGTTTCATAACGGATCGGGAATTACCTTCCCTTTTTTTCTCGCAGGCACTTTACTGTATTTTGTCTTCTCGCTGTTAAAACTGGAGATTACCTTGAAAAAAGGAAGCACCTTTTACATGATCAGCATTCTGCTGCTGGGGATATCCACCTTCTGCACGGACGGATGGGCAATCATCAGCCTGAATAAGCTGGCGGTCTTTTTGCTGGTAATGTGTCTGCTGCTGAATCAATATTTTGATACCACAAAGTGGAAGCTTGGGAAATATGTGGGGAGTATCTGCCAATTGGTGGTTATGAGCTTTGGGGAACTGGGGAAGCCTTTTTCAGATGGCAAAGCCTATTTTCGTGAAAAGGGAAAAGTAAATAAGAAGGTATGGTATGGGCTGCTGGGAGTAGTGATCGCATTGCCGATTGTGCTGATCGCTGCCGGACTGTTAAGCTCTGCCGATGCGGTATTCCGTAAGATGACAACGGATTTCATGAACTGGATTCGCCCGGGCAATATATTCAACGTAGTCATCAGGGTAACATTTCTGTTCTTTACTTCCTATGCACTGACTTCTTATCTGTGTAAGAGAAGCATCCCGGAGGAAGTGAAGGATCGCAGAAAGGGTGAGCCGGTACTGGCAATTACGATTATGTCATTGCTGTCACTTTTGTATCTGTTGTTTTCCGGTATTCAGATCTTCGGATTGTTCTTGGGGAAAATGCAGCTGCCGGAGGGCTATACTTACGCACAGTATGCAAGAGAGGGCTTCTTCCAGCTGCTGGCTGTCAGCATTCTGAATCTGATCCTGGTACTGGTGTGCCTCAGCTTTTTTAGGGAAAGTAAGGTACTGAAAGTAATTATGACGATTATGTCATTGTGTACTTTTATCATGATCGCGTCCAGCGTAATGCGTATGATCATTTACATCCGGTATTATTATCTGACTTTCCTGCGGATCTTTGTATTGTGGATGCTGGCAGTATTATTCGTCATGTTTGTCGGAGTACTGATCAACATTTACCGGGAAAGCTTCCCTTTGTTCCGCTATGGTGTGGTGATAGTGACCGTGCTGTATCTGGCATTGTCCTTCAGCCATCCCGACTATATTATAGCCAGAGTGAATATTGCCAATGCACCCGGCGCGGACGGTACAGGCTGGGAAGAATCTGTGGCGCAGGATTACGGAGACGATTTTTTCGCCGGACCGTTTTTCCGGGGATCAGAATATAATGACTACTCTTATCTGAGTGATCTCAGTGCGGATGCGGCACCGGTCATTATTCCTTATATGGAGAGCCTGGGGTATGATTTTGGCGCCTATGAACTGGAGAACCCTACGGATATTATGAGCGAAGATACGCAGGCTCAGTGGTGGGGGAGTTATCAGCCGAAGGGATTCGGATATTATTACCTGAACCATAATAAGAAGCGTCTGGAGCAGACATCTCTGCGGACATTTAATATTTCCAGATATATGATGCGGAAACAGATAGAGGCGAGAATCGATGGAAAATAAAGAAATGAATACGGAAAAAATAAAGTTTTATAAAAAGCATCCGGTGTTGCTTGCATGGCTGATTTCTATATTTATCGGACTGGGCTATGCGCTTTTTACGATCATAGCCTCTGTTATTCATTATGAGCAAAGAGATTATGTATGGGAGATCATTACGGCTTTTACAGAAATGTTTACTTGGGCAATTTTAATGGGAGCGGTACTGGTATTTCCTGTGGTGCTGACGATCAGCGAAGGAATCTGCCTGATCAGTGAAGCATGGGAACGTCCGGTGAAGGGAGCCTGGCTGTTTGACCAGCATGTATTTTGGCTGGGCGGATTCTATGAACTTTGTTATTTGGGGTTGATTATGGATGTGACATCCGCTGACTGGCAGACGCAGTTAAGCAATTCCAATAAACATACACCGATTTACAGTGGTTCTATGGTTACTTTTATAGTACTCATTCTGCTGGCATTTATAGGGTATGAGATCCTGCAGAGTATTCCGCTTCGGAAGCTGCCGCCCCTTGTGACAGTACTGTCGATTTCCGCAATGTACCTGGGATTGTTAGAACTGATCCTGTTCACAGTACAGATATTCAAGCCGACGATTTTGCTTGATGGATATTTGTTATTATTTCCACTGTGCTGTGTGCTGCTAGTGGTGCGACTGCTTCTGAAGAAAATACGGGAGTGGAATGCACTGATGCAGAATGCGGAGGCGGAACACTTTGGGACGGGGAAGATTTATCAGAATCCCATGCTGCGTTGGTGTGACAACATTTTGCGGAAGGCTGCATGGTGGCCGGTGCTGGGACTGGTATTGATGTTCCCACTGTTGGGAATCCTGATCGCAATCCTCATGCTGTTCGGGCAGGCACCGGATTCTGTGATTAAAGCATTCACGGAGACCAGCGACTGGAACCTGTCTCTCAGGCAGGCACCGCAGAATGTCATGTATGATGAACATTATCTCTGCACGGTAGCTGCCGGCGGTCATGAAAAGGTCGTAAAGCCTATCCGCCTGGGGAGGCGGCATGGGCATGAAGTCATTGTGAACCGTCAGTTGTGCATCGCCAATGCTTTTGAACAGGTGTTGGAAGAACGGACTCCCGGCTTCCACCGGGCGCTACGTCATTTTTATGACACTTACGGGTTCCCTGTGGCGAGACTGATCCACAGTAAATACACGGCGGATCTGGTGTATTTTATCATGAAACCTTTAGAATGGATCTTCCTGTGCGTGCTGTATCTGACAGATGCACACCCCGAGAACCGCATTGCTGTGCAGTACACCGGCAAGACGGCAGCGCAGGTGGAAAAATAGTAAAATATAAATGGAAAAAGCTCTCCCTTTTGGATATAATAATATTTGAAAGGGAGGCTTTTTTATATGATAAAAGTGAATTGAACTAAATCGGAATTTGAGGGAGGAAACAGTATGAAAAAGATTATTGCAATGGTTCTTTGTCTTGTGTTGGTTTTTTCATTGGCTGGCTGTGGAAATAATGATCAAAGTTCAGATACGCATGATGCGAACTACGAAGAAGGTTATACGGCTGGCTACGAGGCTGGATATAATGATGGGAAGCAGCAAATGACCGACCCCCAAAAGTGCTATGCACAGTTTTCGGGGTCTTTTACAGCTACTGTTGAGCAACTCTTGCCTGATTACTGTGCGCTTCCGGGAAAAACGATTGCGGTAGTTCACTTCTTTCAGACTGCACCCTTTTTACTTCGCTTTCAGGAAGATATGACCGGAAAGCTTGTTGAAGGAACGGTTTATGTGTTCGAGTTCAAGACATTTGAAGTTGAACTTCCGGCTGATGAGGAAAATCCAGATATTTCGGATTATATGTACTCAATAGATGTTACTAATTATAGAGTTGCGGAAGATAGCGAACTCGGGTTGGACAGCATAACGCCGACTGTTGAAATAATATCGAAGTAAGTAACCGGATTATTTAATAAGCAATCACCGTGGTAAATTATCATTTATAGGATTGTCTTTTAAGGGGTAATTATACTATTACACTTAAAAGACAATTCTATTTAGATATTAAAATATATTTATTGTCTAATTAGGAATTATAAGTTATACTTTGCGTATAAGTACATTTCACTTATGAAAATTTCTATGTCAGCGAAAGCTGATGTCCCATCCGATTCCCTAAATCATAGAACCAGGAAGAAGGGAAGAGGAAAACCCACACAGAAAGAAAATCAGTTGTATCAGAAAAACAGGTAAGTTATAATGTAGATATGGCGAAATCCTTTTATTTCCGGCGGTATCTATGATTACCTGACACAAAAGGAGGAAACCATTGAATACGGAATTAAAGAGTGCAGTAATGGCAACAGACAGAGACGCCCAATACGATAACAGCGCAAAACGCCTGATAGCACATAAGATCATCCTGGCGCGGATCCTGGTGAAGACCGTGGAGGAATTTAAGGGGATGGATCCGCTCGAGGTAGCAGCACTGATAGAGGGACTTCCTTATATCAGCGCCGTGCCGGTGGAACCGGGACTGACGAATGCGGTGCATTTTCAGAATGGTCAACGCCTTGTTGGTTTTAATACAGAGAATCAGGAACTGAACGAAGGCCTGGTGCGTTTTGACATTGTATTTTATGTGCGGATGAAGGATGGCCTTTCGCAGATCATTATTAATGTGGAAGCACAAAAGGATGAACCCGGCGAATATGAGATCCTGAACCGGGCAGTCTTCTACGTGAGCAGATTGATTTCTTCCCAGAAAGAACGGGATTTTGAGAATTCGAGCTACGATGACATCAAATGTGTCTATTCCATCTGGATCTGTATGAATATGGAGGAAAACACCATGAGTCATATTCATCTGACCAAAGAAGACCTGATCGGCTCTTATGAATGGAAGGGCAATCTGGATCTGTTGAATATCATTATGATAGGTCTTGCGAAGGAACTGCCGGAGCATGATGAGACCTACGAGCTGCATCGTCTGTTGGGAGCATTATTGTCCAGAGAGCTTACAGTGGACGAGAAGCTGGATATTATTGGAAAGGAATATGATATTCCATTAGAAGAGAATTTCAGAAAGGATATGAGTACTATGTGTAATTTGAGCCAGGGAGTTAAGGAAGAAGGTATCGCAATTGGGCGTGCAGAGGGTGAGGCAGGACTCATTACAAAAATGTATAAAAACGGTCTTTCAATAGAACTGATTGCATCTGCAACAGATAAAACAATAGAAGAGGTAAAGACGATTATTGAGGGAAAAGAAAAATCCCAAGAGGCCTGAGAATTATTACCGGAAAAAACGCGTGGATGTGTAATTCATGTTTATACATTTCTGCGTTTTTTATGAAATGATAATTGAATAATAAATCGGAAGAGTTGCACGTGATGCAACTATGATATTATAATATGTTAAGCTTATGCTTGTAATGGACGGGGGAAGCGTTCGGTTACAATAAATACATAAGGAGAGATACAAAATGAGGGGCAAATTAATTTTTATCACAGGAGTTATGGCACTGGGGCTGTCTGCCTGCGGAGCACAGGGGAGTGATCCGGTGGGAGAGAGCAGTAGTTCAGAGGTTATCGGATCCGCAGAGTCTGCGGTAACGGAAGAGAGCACTTCAGAGACTGGTGAATCCATGGAAGCGACAGTATCCACGGAGACTGTTTCTGACACTACAGCATCCACAACAGGACCTTCCTACGAAGATGAGGACGCGTGGCTTTCCTGGGAAGATTATGGAGAATGTTCCAACACGGTAAAAGAATTCTACAATGATAATGAAGAAAAGACCTATTATTTCGAAATAGATGAGTTCTATTTTGCTGATGAAAAGTATGCAAAGGTAAATGACTATCTGCAGCAGATGTATAAGAATTACAGAACCCAGTATGAGGAGGAAGGGGAGAATCACACCGGAGCGTATGAGTTAGTGGATGAAACTCTTTCCGAGGGACAGCGGTATGATGACAATTATCTGGTATTCAATGGCATTACTTTAGCGGATGACGAGTATGTCAGCCTGCATTTTAATGACACGGTTTATTATGCAGGAGCAGCGCATCCATTATCCTATTACATACCCGTGACGATCTCCGTTGCCACCGGCGAAGAAGTCACTCCGGAAGAAGTTTTGGGGAAGACCTGGGACGAGATCCGGGCAGCAGGCTCTATTGAAGAAGAAAACGAAGAAAATTTTAATGCCGATTACGGCTTTTACATCACAGAGAAGGAACTGTGCTATCTCTATCGCACGAATTTCTTTGTAGAAGAGATTCGGATTTCTCGGTAAAAGAATCGGATTGAACTGACAGGGCAAAAGAGGTATACTTATTTCCGGAAACGAACGGAGGTACCGGGATGGAAAAGTTTACCCCTTCAGAGCTTTGTGCAGACATTAAGATCTATGATTATAAGCAGAAAGTAAAATATGATGAGAAATCCCTGGTGATTTTTGAGAAAACAGGGAAAATGATAACAGCCGGAAAAGAGTGCGAAGGCATGCTTTACGCTCTTCCGGCTAATTCTATTGGTTTTTCTCCGATCGTATTGGGAAGAGTCAGCGACTATACCTGTGCGGAAAAGATGCTAAAGCAGATGCTGTGCCGGTATCTTGGCAAGGCATCATTTACGGGATACGGAGAAGGGCTTATTTTTATTCACGAGAAGCTGAACGAAGTGGAAATGAAAGCCTATTTCGATCTTCTGTATCAGGCGGGAGCCAAAAATGTGGTCTATGCAGATGAAAGCGTGAAAGGAATCCCGGAGGGAACTCCCTGGGAGGATGTGATCTGGGGAATGAAGAACACTTATAAAAATCTTCGTTTTGCCGTGGAGATCACGAAGGAACAGCCCATGGATTATCTCAGATATTCGCTGGCGCAGTTGGCAGAGAACTGTAAGCGGTGGGGACTGGAAGAGGAAATGTCAAAATTGTATATTTAAGAAAATAGGCTAAGGTTAAATGAATTTATTTATCCTTAGCCTAAATTATTAGCTTTGTTGATAGTAATTATGCCGGTAAAGATGATCGTCTACCTGCTGCGCCAGGTGATTCATTTCTTCTTGTGCATCAGCACCCATGGCAATATTATAAAACGCATAGGAAAACTGCTTACTGAAGAAAGGATATGCGGGGGTCTGCGGTCTGGTAAAAGAGGTATTCCGTAATTGTGAAAATAAAATATTGCTGTTGCCGGAACCAGCCTGAAAGCTGTCCATTACGTCATAAATCTCTTTTAAAACGGGAATACCCGTTAACTGACTGATCTTCAACTGGTTCTGCAGACTGAAAACATAACGGATAAATTCACAACATTCCCTGGGATATTGTGTCTGTCTGGACATGCATAATCCCCAGCTTCCATGGGGAGAAGCTGCTTTTATACCATGGGGAAGAGGGATTATGCCGATATTACTATTCCTTTTCTGCGATTGAAAATAGGCACTGGGCAGGGAAAGACTCATGGCAAAGTTTTCAGGAAAATCGGCACTGAGATTCTCCACGTGGGTATAATGATATTTATGAAATAATTCGCCCAGCCAATTCATAGCAGCGACGGAAGCCGGAGAGTTAATATATCCAGAGGTTGCCGTCAGCGTATCGTTAAAAAAGCTGCCGTTGTTCTGTACGATAAATGGCAATCCGGCGTAGCTGTTCCATTCTCCGGATTTTGGAGAAAGACCGCGTCCGGAGTCCATAAGCAAAGGATAGGGAAAAGAAGTTTTGGTCTGTATTGTATGGCAGACATTCAGAAACTCATCCCAGCTCCAGGCATCTTCCGCAGAAGTCGGAATGCGGATACCAAGGGAATGGAATAACTCCTTGTTATACAGAATACATAAAGTGGATTCCGTATAACCCAGATGATATAGTTTTCCCTGATAGGTTCCCTGTGTCACAATGGGAGACAGAAAAGAGGATAGGAAAGACGAATCCATATATCCATCAAACGGCAGCAGAGAATTCATATATGCCCAATAGGGGACATCAGGACCGTCCAGGGACAGAATATCCGGTGCATTTCCACTGGTAAAGCTTTGCAACAGCGAGTCACGCAGAGGAGCCTTATCGTTGGTGAGAAAAGTCGGTGTTACAAAAAAACCGGAAGATGTCAGATTAAACTGTTCGATCAGAGAGATCCAAAAATGTTTTTCATTATCTTCCATAGGACATAAATAAATAGATAGGTTTATTTTATCTTTGGAGCGGTCTGCTACAAAAGTACCTTTTCCTTGTTGCCGTATAATATATCCTTCAGCTTCCAGACATTTCAGGGCTTGTGTAATAGTGCTTTTACTTACATTTAGAGTACGCATTAATTCATTATCGGAAGGGATGAGATCGCCGGGACGATAATATCCGCTTTCGATTTTCTGGACAAATTCATTTTTTATAAGCATGTATTTTGGTGTTCTGGTGTTCATAAAATCCCCCACATTTTGAAAAGTGATTGACAATATATTTTCGTTATGCTAATATCATAGCATAAGTTATTCGAACAAACAAGATTAAATAAAAAACTCTCTGCAAAAGCAGGGAGTTAAAAAATAAAACAAGTTATTCGAACAACCGAACAACTAAAAGGAGGAGAAGATGAAAAAGACATTTTCAAAAGAGAAATTATTTGACAGAACACCGCGGGTCTTTAAGCGGGATGCAACGGAAGTCCGTTTTCTGCTGGGCGGAATCGGAACAGGTAATTTTTCTGTAAATTCAAGAGGAAAGTTCCTCGACTGGGAAATTTTTAACTGGCCTTCCAAGAATACGAAATTTCCCCTTTCCTTTTTTGCAATTCGTACGGAAAACAAAGAACTGGAAAAACCTATATCGAAAATTCTGGAATCGAGAATGGTTCCGCCATATACCAGCTCACACGGATATCTTCAGGCTGAATTAGTAAATCTGCCAAGAATGGAAGATTCCGAACTGATTTGTGAATATCCTTTTGCAAGGGTGAATTTCAAAGATTCCGAATTGCCCGTAAAAGTATCTATGGAAGCATATACACCGTTTATTCCTTTAAATACAGACGATTCCAGTATTCCCTGTGCAATTATCCGATACACAGTGAAAAATGTTGCAGACTGTCCGACAAAAGTAAGCCTGGTAGGCACACTTCCCAATGCATCCGGTTTTGAGGGATATGATGTTATTGAGAACCTGAAGCTGGCCGACAGCGTAAAAAATGAATATCGGGAATTTGATGATGTGAAGGGATTGTATTATTCACCCGAACATTTGAAAGAGGATCATTTACGGTATGGAAATATGGCGATTCTGACCAGTGGATCCAATGTAACCTATAAAACACAGTGGTTTGACGGCGAATGGGTGGATGGAATACAGGATTTCTGGGATGACTTTACCAGTGATGGACTTTTGGAAAAAGAGACCGTATCTGACAGTGTGGGATGTGAATTTGCACAATTTCATAATTTCAGTTTCCTGAAAAGAAGAGAAAAGATCGGATCCATCGGAGCCTGGGAAGAACTTCAGCCGGGAGAAGAAAGAACCTTCGAATTTGTCATTACATGGTATTTCCCCAACAGGGTAAAGGCATGGATCGAGTTTGATGAGGACTACGAGAAATTCCAGCGCGGTGAATACGGAACGGTAAGAAATTACTATGCAACAAAATTCACAGATGCATGGGATGTAGCAAAATATGTATACCATAATAAGGAACGACTGGAATCAGACAGCAGAAAATTTGCCGATGCTATGTTCCATAAGACTACATTACCTTATTATGTGATTGATGCTCTGACTGCAAACATTACGAATCTTCGAAGTAATTTATGTTTCCGGCTGGAAGACGGAACCTTTGCCGGATTTGAAGGAATACGTGACTACATAGGCTGCGGTTACGGTAGTGTGCCTCATGTATGGAATTATGCACAGACGGTTGCTTTTCTGTTCCCGGATCTTGAAAAAACTATGCGTAATGTAGAATTTTTGAGAGAAACAGATGAGACAGGATGCATGTCTACACGAATGTTTTCCGTATTTGATCAGGAACGGTATGCAATGGTTCCGGCCTGTGATGGAGAACTTGGAAGTGTTGTTCGTGTCTACCGGGATTTCAAGAATCTCGGGGATGTGGAATTTTTGAAGACCATTTGGCCCAAAGTAGTGTTGGCAATGGAATATGCCCTGAAACAATGGGATCTGGATGGAGATGATGTACTGGACGGTCAGCAGAATACAACCTATGATATTGAATTTTACGGACCGAATCCCATGACGGACAGTATCTTCCTGGCAGCACTGAAATGCTGTGAAGAGATGGCTGAGATCGTAGGAGACGAAGAACATCATCAGCTATACGCAGATGCTTACGAAAAAGGAGCTGCAAGAGCCGATCAACTGATGTTTGACGGAGAATATTATATTCAGGTACAGAAGGAGATTGATAAATATAAATATCAATTCGGAAAAGGCTGTTTGTCAGATCAGCTTCTCGGACAGTTCCTGGCATATATGGCCGGAATCGGGGAAATTTTACCGAAAGAGCATGTAAAATCTGCTATGGAATCCGTATTCAAGTATAATTATAAAACAGATTTTTATCATACGGACAGTGTGCACAGAGCATATGCAATCAATGAAGAGCATGGAATGGTAGTAGCTACCTGGCCGAAAGGCGGCAGACCTAAATTCCCGTTATCCTATGCCGGAGAGGTGTGGACAGGAGTAGAGTATGAAGTAGCCGTTAATCTGATTTATTCAGGTTGTGTAGAGGAAGGTCTGACGGTGGTAAAGTCAATTCGGGATCGTTATGACGGATACAAGAGGAATCCGTTCAGTGAGATCGAGTCCGGTCATCATTATTGCAGAGCAATGGCAAGCTGGGGAGTGCTGAATGCATTATTGGGACTGCAAAGTGATATGTATCGCGGAACCTTGTCATTCCATCCTGCAATAGAAGGTGAAATGTCCAGTTTCTTCATCTGTGGAAAAGCATGGGGTATCTACAGTCAGAAGGAAGAGAATGGGAAAATGTGCAAACATATTGACATCCTGTATGGGACGTTAGATGATATTCATGTACAAGAATAAGGAGGGTACAATTATGATGAAAAAGTATTGGAGAAAAATGATGGCACTTACTTGTGCGGCCGCTATGCTGTTTACAATGGCTGGATGCGGAAATGCAGAAGGAACTACAGGCGGCGCAGAGACTGCGCAGAGCTCTACGACTGCAGATGGATCCGGAGAGATCACGATCAAGTTTGCAGAGCATGTTGCTGATATTCAGGCACAGGAGCCGCATCTGCAGAAGATTATTACTGCTTTTGAAGAAAGCCATCCGGGGATTAAAATTGATATTACGGGCAAAGAAGTGTCCGAGCATAATACACAGATGACTTTACTGGCAGGAGAAAATAAGCTTCCGGATGTTTTCTGGCTGGAGCAGGCAACCGCAAAGGAGTTTGCACAGAATGGGTATTTATATGATCTGACAGATGCATTGGATCAGTATGGTATCAATGACAGCCTTCTTCCCGGACTGGTGCATTCATGTACCGTTGACGGTAAAGATGTGGGAATGCCCAGTGAAGTTATGATGGTAGGATTTTATTATAACAAAGATCTCTTCCAGCAGGCAGGAATCGAAGAAGTGCCTGTTACCTATGAAGAGTTCCTGGATGCGGTAGATAAGCTGAATGCAGCCGGAATCACACCGCTGACCGTGGGTGCGCAGGATAATTACAGTATCTGGGCATTTGAGACAATGCTGGCAAGATATGGATTTTTTGAAAAGCTTGACGGTCTGAAGGATGGAAGCATTTCCTGGAATAACGAAGACTTTATTCACTATTTTGAAAAAGTAGAAGAAATGCGTGAAAAAGGAACTTTCACAAAGGACATTTCTAATATTGGATATTTTGAAGCAAAAGAGCAGTTCCTGGGTGGAAATGCAGCAATGTTCAATTCCGGAGCATGGGATATCGGTGATTTTGAGGGAAGTGATATGGCTTCTAAAATCGGATTTTTCTGGGGACCTACCTTTTCCGACAGCCAGTATGAGCAGCAGATCGGAATCAAGGCATCCGGCGGTGTTTATGTAGTATCTTCAAAGGCAGCAGAAGAAGATCCTGCGTTGTTAGATGCAATTATGCAGTTCTGGCAGTTCTATTACGGCGAAGAGGGAACCAGGATCATTGCCGAGGATACCGCGGCATTACCGTGCTCTACATATAATGGACAGATTGATGAGAGCCAACATCCTGTACTTTCCACGATGATCACGGCATTAAATGATGACTGGAAAGCAGTAACTGAGCCGTTTAATTCACTTTCGTCCAATGTGGCATATGGATATTTTGATGCTACCTTCGGTGTTATGACCGGCGTTTACACACCGGAACAAGCAGCTGATTATGTAGAAAATTTACAAAGTGCCGAAAGATAAAACCAAAAGAGCGGTATGAAATTAAGTAATACCGCTCTTTTCTATAGAATGGAAAGGGAGAAAGCTATGTATTGGTTGAGTACAAAGAAAGCAAAAATCATTATGCTGCTTCCGACTCTTATGATTTATGCAGTATTTATTATTATTCCTGTGTTTATCGCATGTTATTATAGCTTTACGGACTACAGTGGTCTTGGAAAAGCATCATTTGTGGGAATAAAAAACTATGTTGCTATGTTCCATGATAAGCTATTTCTGATCGCATTGAAAAATACATTTTTAGTATTGTTATTCAGTGTGATATTCCTGATCGTTGGATCTTTTATGGCAGCATTATTGATGAACAAGAATTTTCACGGAAACGCATTTTTTAAAATGGTGATTTTTGCTCCCTATGTAATAGCGCCTATTATCATAGGAATTATCTGGGGATATATCCTGAATCCTAATTATGGGCTGGTAAATAGTGTATTGCACAAAATAGGACTGGATATGCTTGCTATTGAATGGATCGGTGGAACTAAATGGTCTCCATTGTCATTGGCGATCGTATTCACATGGCAGGTACTGGGTTTCCATGGAACTATTTTTTTATCCGGAATCAAAGCAATACCGGGAGATATTTACGAAGCTTGCGATATTGATGGAGCCAATTTGTTACAACGCTTGTTTTATGTGACAATTCCTATGCTGAAAGAGACCTTTATTATTAATATTGTTCTGGTGGTAACAGGCGTATTTAAAATATATGAACTGGTATATCAGATGACAGGCGGAGGACCTGCTCATCAGTCGGAGCTGCTTACCTCATATATGTATTTTACAGTATTTACATCCAGAAGGTATGGATATGGAATGGCAATTGCGGTTGCAATTCTGTTACTTTCAATTCTGGGCTCGTTTTCCTATATTAAGATCACAACGAGGAAGCAAAGGAGTTAAACATGAGAAACAAGAGAATATCGATAAAAAAAGTCATTTTTTACATATGTCTGCTGGGATTGATTATTCTTTTGGTCATGCCCATACTGTGGGCTATGTTGCTTTCATTAAAGACAAATAATGAGATTGTCAACAGTCCGCTTTCTTTGCCGCAGACAATAAGCTTTGAAAATTATCAGCGTGCGATCGATACTATTGATTTTTCCAGAATGTATTTTAACACGATTTTACTGGTAGTAATATCTACTTTTTTCAGTATTTTATTTACTTTTATGAGTTCGTTCGCAATTGCCAGAATGGTTTTTCGAAACCATAAGGCATCGGAAACATTGTATCTGTTCCTGCTGGTCGGGATTGGCATTCCTATTTATGTGCTACTGTTTCCGGTATACCGGATTGATTCATTGATGGGAATCCTTGGAACCCGTTTGGGACTGATCCTGCCGTATGTTGCAGTGAACATCTCGTTCAATACCTTACTGTTTACCGGATTTTTGAGAGATATCCCCGGAGAATTGGAAGAAGCAGCAATTATCGACGGCTGCAATCTTTTTAAGCTGTGTACCAAAGTAGTGATTCCGGTCATGAAACCGACGTTCGTGACGATCATTATTTTTAATGCAGTTTATATTTACAATGAGTTCCCGTTTGCATCAACCTTTATTCAGAATAATGCCTTAAACACCGTGTCGTTAATGACATCTATGTTTAAAGGACAATATTCCATGGATTACAGTGGGATCATTGCAGCGAGTCTGATGATCATGCTTCCTGAATTGGTATTTTATGTCGTTTTGCAGAAGTATATTATAAGTGGTATGACTGCAGGAGCAGTGAAAGGATAAGAAAATGAGAGAAATCGTAAGGCCATCCCTACATTTTACACCACAGAAAGGCTGGATCAATGATCCTAATGGCTTGGTGTTTTTTAAAGGACAATATCATTTATTTTATCAGTATAATCCGTACCATGATAACTGGGACAGTATGCACTGGGGGCATGCGGTAAGCCGGGACCTGATACACTGGGAAGAATTGGAACCGGCACTGGTCCCCGATATGCCATATGATAACGATAAAAACGGCGGATGTTTTTCCGGATCGGTTGTTGTACATGATGATCAGCTATTTTTATTTTATACAGGAAGAACGGAAGATGAAACCGGTATTTTTGAGACGCAAAATCTGGCAGTGTCGAAGGATGGGATACATTTCGTAAAGGCAGAAGAAAACCCGCTGATAAAAGAAGTCCCGGAAAAGGGAGGAAGAGATTTTCGAGATCCCAAGGTGTTTTTTGCACAAGGGAAATGGAGAATGATCTGTGGAGGATCCACCGGAAGAATTGAACATCCGGACAGCTGCGGAAGAATTTATCTGTTCTCTTCTACCGATCTGTACCATTGGGCGTATAGCGGAATTTTGTACGAAGCAGAGCCCGGTGAGGGCAGAATGTTTGAATGTCCGGATGCCTTCTGCCTTGATGATGTCTGGTTTTTGACAACTTCGCCGATGTATGAAAAAGACAGTGTAACGACGCTGTATCTGTCCGGACAGGTGGATTTTGACAAATGTGAATTCCATAAAGAGACAAGAGGAACCTTGGATCTTGGAACTCATTATTATGCAGCACAGACATATCCGTTATTGCATGGGGAAATACGGTCTGTTGCCTGGCTGGGCGGCTGGCTGTGGATGCCTTGGATCCGGGATTTCGGTCCGGAGGAAGATTATCGTGGAATATTGGATGTATCACGAGTGTGGTATTTAGATGATAACAGGCGTTTGTGCGCAAAAGTGGCTGATAAAGTGAAATCTGAGTTGAAGGTCTTCAGCAGAACATTGGAAAAACATTGGACCGGTGAAAACATACCACCGCAAAGTCAGCCGGTTATGGTAGAGCTGAAGGGAAATCTGCCGGGAGATGGAGAGTTATTATGTATTGACCTATATGATGCAGACAGACATACAGTGACAATATGCTTTGATTCTTCAAATAAAGAAATGACCGTGAATTATAACCGGGCAGACAGAGCTTCCAGATATGGTATACGGACTGTGCCCTGTGAAATGATGGAAAAAGAAACAGATATTGATATCCTCATAGACGGAAATACATTTACATTATTGTGGGAGCATGGTTTATATCGCTATACAGGAAAATTATACCCACAAGGAAATATAGGCGTAGATATAAAATATAGGACAAAACGGCATTATGATATTACCTCTCTGGGAGAGATATTGATTGATTTTACCGGGAAAAAAGAGAGTGAAAGACAAACATTGTCTTATACACAAAATCCGGGAGGTGCACCTGCTAATGTTGTGGTTGCGGCACAACGGCTGGGTGCCCAAACAGCATTTATCGGAAAAATAGGAGAAGACTTCCTGGGAGATTTCTTAAAGGAAACCTTGGATAAATGCGGTGTTTCAACCGAAGGATTAATAAGTGATGCAGACTATTTTACAACCCTTGCTTTTGTTAAACTGGCGGATAACGGAGAACGAAATTTTGCGTTTGCCAGAAAACCCGGAGCAGATATCGGACTGAAGGCTGAGGAAGTACGGAAAGATATCATCTGCCAAAGCCGTATTCTTCATGTAGGCTCTTTGTCGTTAACATATGAACTATCCAGAAATGCAGAGTTTATTGCATTAAAAGCTGCGAAAAGTAATGGAACAATTATTTCTTATGATCCGAATTACAGAGCCAGTTTATGGGATTCACAGGAAGAAGCCTGTAAATGGATGAGAAGTATTTTAGAATATGCAGATATCGTTAAAGTATCAGAAGAAGAGATTGAGCTATTAACAGGTTATACGGATGTTCGGAAAGCAGCAGAGACCATAACAGAGTATGGCGCAAAAATAGTACTCATTACTTTAGGAGAAAAAGGATCGTTTGTATATCTGCAGGATCAGCAGGAAGCATATGTTTCAGGTTATTCCAGCAAAGTTGTGGATACCACCGGTGCCGGAGATTCTTTTATGGGAGGCTTTTTATATAAGATTTGTGAATCCGGTAAGCGTATAGAAGAATATTCTTTACAGGAAATGATAGAATGTGTCCGCTTTGGAAATGCGGTGGCTTCCCTATGTGTTGAGAGAGAAGGAGCAATACCTGCGATGCCCGTAATGGAAGAAGTAATTAAAAGGATCAATAGCTAACATAATCCGATCAATGGACAGTAAGAAGGAGCAACTCTGCAGTACCGGGAGATGCTCCTTTTTGATATAATTTATTGTCCAGGATATGCTTGCTTTTTACATAAATCATTGTCATAATAGGTGTGTTATAAATAGATTGGAGAGATATAGAAATGTTACTGGATGTTTTAGGATTACTGTCAGCCTGTTCGTATGCTTTGGACTGTGTGGAGGCAGAACTGGTACATGTGTCTGACAAACATGCGAAGCGTGTGGCATACATGAGTGTCTGCATGGCAGAGCAGCTGGGGATCAGCGATGAGAGCCTGCAGGATCTGGCAGCATGTGCCCTGTTGCATGATAATGCACTGACACAGTATATTCAGGAAGAATTACATAAGGATGTTGCAAATGTTCCGCAAGCTTCTCAGGTAGGAATTCACTGTACCCTGGGTGAAAAAAATATACAGAGACTTCCCTTCCATACGGATGTGAAGAATGTAATTCTGTATCACCATGAAAATGCCAATGGGAGTGGACCGTTTGGAAAAACATGGGAAGAGATTCCGCTTTTTTCCCGCATCATTCATTTAGGCGATCTGTTGGACCGGGCGTACGGTGCAAAGGGCTTCACGGAGGATATTTTCAATAAAGCTTGTGGATATCTTCACAAAAATGAAGGAACCGTTGTGGACAAGGAATGTGTGGATGCTTTCCTGCAGGCATTTCCCCTGCCGCATTTTCTGACACTGGGAGAGGATAGCTTTGAGAAAAATCTGTGGGAGAAAATCCCCCGCATCAAACAGGAGCTAAGCTTCGCACAGATCAAGGAACTGGCCCGTTTTTTTGCACAGATCGTTGATTACAAGTCACCCTTTACCAGCACCCATTCCATTGGTGTGGCGGAGGATGCGGAGCGCCTAAGCCGCTATATGGGCTTTGATGAAGAGACCGTGCAGAAAATGTACCTGGCGGGCGCTTTACATGATATCGGAAAAGTGGCGGTAGGTAATGAGATCCTGGAGAAGCCGGGAAGGCTTACGGAGGACGAATTTGCTGTGATGAAACATCATGCAGCATATACCTATTATATTCTGTCAGGCGTAGATGATTTTGACGAGATCCGCGACTGGGCGGCATTCCACCATGAGCGGCTGGACGGAACCGGATATCCTTTCGGGAAGACCGCCGCAGAACTGAACACGCAGGAGCGCATGATGGCCTGTATAGACATCTATCAGGCACTGACGGAAAGCCGTCCCTATAAACAGGGCATGCCTCACGAAAAAGCTTGTGAGATCCTGTGGGATATGGCGAAGAAGGGCTGGCTGGATGAAACGATTGTGAAACAGGTCGAGGATTGCTTTCGGGGATAAAAGATGTGAGGGCGATTATTGCAGGATTAATATGACGCAGATATAGGGAAGGTATAAAGATATGGACAACTTTATAGAAGCTTTGTATGGACAACCGGAAGGAACTATTCCGGAGGAGTATGATTGGTTTGCTCCGCTGTTGGGTGATTGGGAGTTTGATTATAAAGATAAGTTTATAGATGGTGATCATAACAGGCCACAGCGTCAATTAAAGGGAGAGTGGATCTTTAGGCGGGTATTGAACGGGATAGGCATTGAAGATATGTTCATATGTCCTTCCAGAGCAACGAGGGAGACTTCTCCACAGCCGGATGGTGAGTATGGTGTTGGACTCAGAATATATAATTCAAAGACTCATTGTTATGATATGGTATATGCATGCAAGAGTAAATTTACAAATTTGTGTTTTACCATGGAAAATGGAATATTGACGGGAACTGTTCTGGAAAATCCCAATCGAAAATGGCGATTTGTGGAAAGAAATGAAAATACATTTCATTGGCAGAATATTACCATTCAGGAGAATGGTGACATTACTGTAAATTGTGAGGTTTTCGGGAAAAGAAAAAGCGAGGAAGCGTAAAACATGAACGTTATAGACATTATGAAGCGCCCTGCGGCCTATGCCAGTGGCTATGAAAATATCCCGGGAGAGGAACAGAACCGGGCAAAACAGCTTTGCTGGGAATATAATAGAACGGCTCCGAGTGAACAGCAGAAGCGGCGGGAAATCTTACAGGAGCTTTTGGGAACCTGTCATCCGATGACAGGCATTGAACCGGATTTTCACTGCGATTACGGATTTAATATTCATACCCACGGACTTACAGTCATCAATTATAACTGTGTCATTCTGGATACCTCACCCGTCAATATCGGTGCGGGTGCATTTATCGCGCCCGGCGTCTGTCTGGCCTGCTCCGGACATGCGGTTGACCCGGGACAGCGCAGTCAGGGAATCGGTACTTCTGCACCCATCACGCTGGAAGAAAATGTATGGATCGGAGCAAATGCCACGGTCTGCGGTGGTGTAACCATCGGCGCGGGTTCTGTGATCGGCGCCGGAAGTGTGGTTACCCATGATATTCCGGCGGGAGTGATTGCAGCAGGCGTTCCCTGCCGGGTGATCCGTCCCATTACGGAGAAAGATAAGATCCGGCCGGAGGACATTCTTTTCTAAAAAAGATGACGATAGCCCCACTCTTGTGTTACTATGGTGGAAAATAATACAAAGGAGTGGGGAGAATATGTTTACAAAAAGGAGTTGGGAATCCTTTTATTCCGGTCTCATTATGGTGGGACTGGTATTTATGGTGTTCCCGGTTATTTATTTCTGCGGTGCGACAAAGGAGAAGCAGATCCTGCCGCCGCTTATCATGTTTCTGCTGGGTCTGGTGATCTTCGTGATTAGTGTTCACTTTTCTGTCAAATACCACAAGGAGAAAACGAAATACACCAAGTATAAGATCGACAAGTCTCTGACCTACACATTCACCTTAACTTACGGGGATAAGGTGGAGACCGTCACGGATTTTTCCCAGATCGAATATGCCATCAAGTGGCTGGCGAAATACCGGACGGGCCATGTGGAGATCGCAGTCACGCCTACTATGGGAAGCCTGAAAAAGTTCTACATCTGCTACACCGACAAAGATCCGTACATTCACATGCTGATCGAGCAGGAGAGAGAAGACGGCGTGGGATATTGGGAAGAACGGGGAAATTCTTACAAGATTCCCATTATGACACTCGAGCGGCTCTATGTGAAACATAAGATGATTTCGTTTGATTACCTGAACCGCAGGGAGACCGGTGTGGATGCAAGGGAGGGACTGATCTTATGATGCAGCGCTGGCGGGAAAAACTGAAATATATAGAAGCCGGAATGATCATCAGTGCGTTGATCCTTTTTGTGGCAACGTTGATATTCGGAGACAACCTCACGCTGGAAGTGATCGCATTTATAGTAGGAACCGTGTTGTTTTCCCGTGTGATCGAGCGTATGGATAAAAAAGAAATCGAGAAAATGAAACGCCAGGAAGAGGAAGAACTGAAAGATATTGTCTGAGAATAAATCCTGTTTCCCAAAGGAAGAATGATTGACACGGAGGTTAGTGAGTGCTAACCATAGGAAGAGATTTTGAAAACTTTGGGAGTGACAATATATGGATCTGGCATTCTGACTGGCGATTGCAGCAGCGATCCTGTGCGTTGCTGTCGCCATTTACGGTGAAAGTAAAAAGGATAAAAAATAGGGAAAAGAATGACACTTCAGCAATTAAAGTATGTAATAACGGTAGCAGAGACCGGCACCATCACGGAAGCAGCCAACAGGCTGTATGTTTCACAGCCCAGTTTGACCAACGCGATCCACGAGTTGGAAAAGGAAATGAATATTGTTATTTTCAATCGGACCAACAAGGGGATCACGCTTTCCAAAGAGGGAGATGACTTTTTGGGATATGCGAGACAGGTGCTGGAGCAGGCGGCGATCCTTGAGGATAAATACAAGGGAAATCCCGGGGGCAAAAAACAGTTCTGCGTATCCACCCAGCATTATTCCTTTGCCGTCAACGCATTCGTGGACCTGATCAAACAGTACGGGCAGGAAGAATACGATTTCAGCCTGCGGGAGACACAGACCTATGAGATCATAGAAGATGTGGCGCGTCTGCGCAGCGAGATCGGAATCCTGTTTTTGAATGATTTCAATGAAGCGGTACTCAGCAAGCTGTTGAAATCCCATGATCTGGAATTCCACCAGTTGTTTGTTGCCAGTCCCCATGTATTTATCAGCAGAAAACATCCGCTGGCGGGTAACAGCATAATTACGAACGAAGAACTGGAAGAATACCCGTACCTGTCTTTTGAACAGGGAGAGCACAATTCCTTTTATTTTTCAGAGGAAATCTTCTCTGATTTTGAACGCAGGAAAAATATCCGTGTGCGGGACAGAGCGACACTGTTCAATCTGCTGATCGGCCTGAACGGTTACACCGTGTGCAGCGGCGTGATCGATAAAAAATTAAACGGAAAAGATATTATCGCCGTGCCACTGGCAGATGAGAGTGACATGCGGATCGGTTATATCACACACAGAAAAGGAATGCTCAGCAGACTGGGTACTACCTACCTGGAAGCACTGCAGAAGTATTTAGGATGAATGGGTTGCCCATAGTTTTAAACTATGGACAACCCTTATTTTTACGTATTTTGCGGATTTCATCATTTCTCTTATAATGAGGACAATTCAAAAAACGACAAAACAACAAAGAAATGGAGAGAATGACAATGAGCAATTTACAGACACCTTTTCGCTATGATTTTGTAGGAAGTTTTTTAAGACCGGAGAAGTTGAAGAAAGCAAGAAGACAGTTCAATGAAGGAAAGATCGATGCTGCGGCACTGAAGAAAGTGGAAGATGAAGCCATCACAGAGCTTGTGAGCAAGATCAAAGAGCTGGGCTATCATGTGATCACAGACGGTGAATTCCGCAGAGCCACCTGGCATCTGGATTTCATGTGGGGATTCGACGGCATCGGCCATACCCCTACCAAGACGGGACTTCCGTTCCACGGCGAGGCGGCCATGGTGGATGATACCTATATTGTAGGCAAGATCGGACTGACCGGGGAGCATCCTTTTGTAGATCATTTCCGGTTTGTAAAAGCATTAGAGGATGAAAATACCGTAGCAAAGCAGACCATACCTTCTCCCGCCCAGTTTCTGGCACAGTTTACCATGCCCTTTAACCGAGGCTGCACGGAGAAGCATTATCCGAATGAGCAGGAACTGGTAAATGACATCGTGGCGGCCTACGGAAAAGTGATCGATGATCTCTATGCGGTAGGATGCCGGAACTTACAGCTAGATGACTGCACCTGGGGCATGTTCGCAGACAAGATTGGTCATACCCTGTACGGAACCACCAGAGAGGGAATTGTGGAGTTCCAGAAAGCCCACAAGGATATTAACGATAAGGTGATCGCCAATGCACCGAAGGATATGATCATCAACACCCATGTATGCCGCGGCAATTTCCATTCCACCTACGCAAGCGAGGGCGCCTATGATTCCGTAGCGGATATCCTGTTCGGTGAAGAGAATGTGAACGCATATTTCCTGGAGTTTGACGATGAGAGATCCGGTGGTTTCGCACCTTTGGCTAAGGTGTCCGGAGAGAAAAAGGTCGTCCTGGGACTGATCACTACCAAGTCTCCCGTACTGGAGGACAAACAGGTTGTCATTGACAGAATCCATGATGCGGCAAAATATATTCCACTGGAGAGATTATACTTAAGTCCTCAGTGCGGATTTGCCTCCTGCGAGATCGGCAATAAGCTGACCGAAGAAGAGCAGTGGGCGAAACTCCGGCTGGTGAAAGAAGTAGCAGAGAAAGTCTGGGGAAAATAAAGAAAAACAGACAGGGGCATGTAATATGTCCCTGTTTGCTTGAAGTAAAAATCAGTGTAAACACATTGTTTGGAGCGGTAGTATGTATTTGGTTTATTCTGAACGAAGCACTTTTTATATTGGAAAATATTAATAGAATGGGTGTTAAAATTCCTACATTTTTGCGCAAAGCGATTTTGATTTGCAGAAAAAAGTAGATGATAATATTTTAAAGTAAGCACTATTAAGAATAGTCTTATATTGGTGTAAAATGGGGATGATTACTAACTTAAAATGGGTATAAACAGAGTTGATTAAGGAAGTATACCCATGAATGAAACGTATGATGATTTTTTGTATAGATTAAGAGAACAAAGAAAGCAATTAGGATTATCGCAAGAGCAAATGGCACAAAGAGTTCATAAAACACAAAGTAACTATAGCAAAGTAGAACTTGGATTGCAGAGATTAAGTTACGAAGAACTAAAATATTTGTCAGAGTCAGGTATAGATATTTATTATATATTTACTGGTTTTCGCGAAAGCGGAAAGTATACAGATTTTTTAGAGAAAAAAACGTATTCGGAAATATGTAGTTATTTAGGAATTATTTATTCTGTTTTATCCTTAAATGATAATAATAGAGAAAAAATTTCTAAAGCATCAGATGAAATGATGTATATTCCATTAATTATACCAAAGAAAAAAAGTATAAATGCTTTTCTGACATTACGTCGGTTATCTGGATATCAACAAAAGGTTATGGCAGATAAAATAGGGGTAGATGTCAAAAAATTAAGGGAGTTGGAAAAAGATCGTTGCCTTCCAGACAGTGAAATATTGTGGAAAACATACCACGAATTTGGAATTTCGCCTATGTATATATTAAAAGATAAAGAGGGAACAATTCGTGAAGTAGACGCTCTTCTAGAAATATCAGAAGGGGAATGTACGGAAAAGTTACTAACAATTGTGAGTTCTTTAGCAGAGGGCAATAAAGAATGAAAAAAATACTTATTGTAGAGGACAGCGTGCAGATTCTAGCGCAGCTTAGCTACATTGCTCGAGAAATAAATAGCTCTAATAAGATATATGCATTCGAGAAATTAGAGGAAGCATATCGGTGTGCGTTGGAAAATGACATTGATTTGTTTGTTGTAGATATTATTTTAGAAAAAGAAAAGCCCGGAGACATATCTGGGCTTCAGTATGTTGAAAATATTAGGAAAATAGACCGGTATAAATTTATTCCGGTTATTTTTGTGACATCGTTAGAGGATGCTAAATTACATACATATGAGAAACTTCATTGCTACAGCTTTATAGAAAAACCTTTTGACGAAAGTAAAATAAAAAATGTGATGGAGGAGTGTCTTCAGTTTTATGATGTTCAACAAGCAAACAAGACTTTATTTTTTAGAAAAGATGGTATTATATTAGCATTAGACCGAGAAGAAATTCTATATAGTGAGAGCATTCAGCACATCATGTATATTCATACAACAAAGGAAGACACGCTATCAATACCTTATATAACGGTCAAAAAACTTCTAGAGGATCTCAATAGTAACGAATTTATGCAGTGTAGTCGAAATGTGATAGTAAATAAAAAATACATATATAATGTGGATACCGTTAACAGAATTATTGAATTAAACAATGGAGAAAGAGTAGAAATTGGTATCACTTATAAAAAGAAAATTAAAGAAAACTATCTTGCAAAATAAGTGAATTTGTAGAGGAAAAAGGCAATTAAAGGAGTTAAGAGTTGTGCTATACCATTGTGGGTTGCTTTTTGAGATTTGGACATTAATTATATGTATGCATAGAATGCATAATGAAAAAGTTAGAATAGATTTTTGGACAATCAATTTTTCTTTTGTTTCCATGATAATATTGGAAATAATTTATTTTTTTGATTTCAATAATATAACTTCTATGGTGATATACTTGACTATGATAGGGTATAGCTTTGCAAGATTTCGGGAAAATTTTTCGCAGGCAGTAATTACAGTCATATTAACCATAGTAATAATAGCAACAGTACAGTTCGTAAGCGCATTTGTCGTTAACTTGAGTTGTATTTCTAATGTGGAGACAAGATTTTTTATCATCAATTTTATTACTATGCTCATAACATTCTGTGTGACTCGTGGCTTGTGGATGCATAAGTTGTTGATAGCAGTTAGAACTCTTGATCATTTCATAATATTATCACTAGTAGAGAATAAATTAAATCTCTACTATATATTTTGAGGATAATGTATGGTAAAATAGTGTTATCAAAGAAAGGATGATCGCTATGAGAAAAACATATCTTCCTCTGTCAGATGAAGACAGGAATTACCTTAAATCATTATCAAAAAAGAGAACCATTCAGGCACAAGTCGTGGATCGTGCCAGGATTCTTTTATATAAAGCCGATGGAATGACATTCCAGGAAATTGCTGATAAACTTGCAATCAGCACTGCCACGGTACGCCTTTGTGTTTCGAAATTTCATAAAGGCGGTGTGGATGCTGCAC